>Ga0302114_10000003_pt1 | contig 219284 bp, 206 predicted proteins | sample AG5_Surface_MG_FD_203107 | JGI IMG/M metagenome (GOLD analysis project Ga0302114, IMG submission 203107) | Marine microbial communities from Western Arctic Ocean, Canada - AG5_Surface | ecosystem: Environmental > Aquatic > Marine > Oceanic | place: Canada: Western Arctic Ocean | collected... | reverse complement strand
CGTCGAAAATTTATAGCTGGGGCATTAATCATCCCTGCGCTGGACGTAACCCGCCCTCTAATCGCTCAAGAAAAACTCAAATTAGATGAAAACAATGCGTCTGCCGCCGCTTTGGGCTTCAAACACAATATCGCAGATATCGATTCTATGATGTTTCCCCGCCGAGAAACTGATGCCAATGGAGCCACACAGTACTGTAATAACTGCGCTCTGTTTACTACGCAAGCTAGTACAACCGAATGGGGCGGATGCCTTTTATTTCCGACTAATTCTGTCGCTTCAGAAGGCTGGTGTAACGTCTGGGCGGCTAAGCCCGCTTAGCTAGGTTTCCTGAAGCCAGGTTAACCAGTGTTCCATATTATTTTTGGAACGCTGATTTCCGGGTCACAGCTAAAAACCCCAGCGACTGCAATTAGCTCGTCGTTTCGCCACACTAGTGGAACTCTATCTCTTAACCAGGGAACGAGACCATATTCTTGCATCAATTTTTTAAGCGACTGAGACTTATCTCTACCTAGAGGCTTACATCGCTCTCCGCCATGTCTAAAACTCAGGAATAGAACCTCTCCGGAATAGTGCTCAAGTGGCATTAGCTCGCCACATCCCTTTATTTCAACTGCCTCTTTGCCACTCCACTGCAACTTAATAGCTTCAGTTGCCAGTTCAGGAATTTTTGACATCAAATAAAGTCGCCCGGTATATCGCCTCATTTCGCTTTCACCAGCTTGCACCAATGGCATGGCATCTTCAGACGCGTCTATGGCGGTGGCGACTTTTAATCTATAGGTTGAATCAAATCCATTCAGGCCGAGTTGGGCGAGAGCTTGTTCTAGTAGCAATGCCTGTGCTGCCTCACTCAGAAGCAGATAGGCAGAGATCTCAAAACTACTGCCATAACTTTCTTTCCGCCAATTACAGTTCTCTAAAAGTAGTTCAGAATATTCGTCTAGTAAATTTGAGGCCGCACGCAAATTCGAAGCAGCTCTTCCTAGGGTTAGATTCGCTTTTGGCCAGCGATCGAGGATAGTAGGTAGTACATTTTGACGAATGTAGTTTCGATCGTAGCCGACCTCTAAATTGGAAGGGTCTTCAATCCAGTTGATTTTTGACTCAGACGCCAGCTGCATTAATTCTTCTTTGGTGCGAGATAATAGAGGTCGGACTAATAGTCCTAGTCCCTCTGTCCGCTGCTGAGGTATAGCAGCAAGCCCACGCGCGCCACTACCCCTAAACAGTCTGTATAAAAGTGTTTCTGCCTGATCATCAGCATGATGACCTAACAGTAATACATCTCCCTGAGCTAGGTTATTGCGAAAGAATTGATAACGAAGTTGTCGTGCTGCTTCCTCGACACCATTGCCTTTGTTTGAAACCTTTAGTATCTCGCTGCGAAACTCGACACCTAAAGATTCACACTCTTGCTGGCAATTTATCTGCCATTCATTTGATTCGACCTGAAGACGATGATTTAGATGTAAGGCGCCAACTTTAGCAGCCCCCAATATACGAACAGCGGCGTGTAAAAGCACCGTGGAATCTAGGCCTCCGCTGTAGGCAACCCAAACCCTATTGGCGCCCCTGAGTTGAAGCTCAAACCCTTCTAACAGCTGTTCCAATCTGTCGACTTTCATAGGCTCATGGCTGCCTTAGGCTTCCAGAGCAACTGCGTCAGATCCAAAGTTGTGTCGAAGCTCATGGAGAAGATCGTCGCGCGGTTCCACTTTCCACTCGTCGCCCAATTCGAACTCTGCTTCAGAGCCCTCTTGCAGTATTTTAATTCGAACAGCACAACTTCCCCCACGAAAGTCTTCAAGGCATTCTCGCAGTGAATTGATCGAGCGATCATTTAGCTCTTTCCGTCCGATATCAACACGCAGACGATTGAATCTAATACTGCGTAATTCCAGCAACGGCATAAGCTGCTCGGCCCTAATACGCAATCCCCCAGAATAATCATCCTGCTGCACCGTACCCTCTACTGCTATAACTGTATCCATAATCAGAGAGGGCTCGACACTGGCAAATAGATCTGAAAATAAAGTTACCTCGATCCTCGCACTTCGATCATCTAAGGTAAGGATGCAAAGCTGATCACCTCTTTTAGTTTTAATCACTCGCCTATCAACCAGCAACCCGCCCAACCACTGAAGTTTTTTGTCCGGTCGAAGATCACACAACCTCTTACCGATTAATAACTTCAATTCATCTGCATAAGCTTCAACCGGGTGCCCTGTTAGGTAGAGGCCCAGAGTCTCCTTTTCTTTCTGCAAACGCTCTTTCATGGTCCATGCGCGAACCGCAGTATTAGTATTCGCAACTTGCTCAGGAGCTTCAGATACCTGGATTTCCCCGAACATATCAACCATGCCTGAGGCTTGATTTTGATTTACCTGCTCAGCGATCTGCATAGCTTCTTCTAGCTGGCTCTCCAACACAGCGCGACACTTGTCCGGGTCATCTGGAAATTGGGTGAGCCTATCCATTGCTCCAGCACGTAGCAGAGCGTCCGCTCCGCGTCTATTTAGTTTGCGCTGGTCAACCCGTCCACAGAAGTCGTATAAAGTTGAATATGGTCCCTGCAACTGACGGCTATCAATAATGCTTTGAATTGCATTTTCACCCAGTCCCTTAATTGCACCCAGTCCATATACAATTTGACCCTGTTTATTTACGGAAAATTGGAACTCGCCAGTATTAACATCCGGTGGAGTAACATCTAAACTCAGTCGTTCGCACTCATCAATAAACCCAACAATCTTGTCGGTATTCTGCATATCAGCGGACATCACCGCCGCCATAAATTCTGCAGGATAATGCGACTTCAGCCAGGCTGTCTGATAGGCAACCAACGCATAGGCCGCCGAGTGGGATTTGTTAAATCCGTAACCAGCGAATTTTTCCATTAGGTCAAAGATATTACTGGACAGTTCCTCCGATATTTCTCGCTTCTCGGCGCCTTCCATAAACATTTTGCGCTGTTTGGCCATCTCTTCGGGTTTCTTCTTACCCATTGCGCGTCGCAGTAAATCAGCGTCACCCAAACTATAGCCAGCCAACACCTGAGCAATCTGCATTACCTGTTCTTGGTAAAGAATAATTCCGTAAGTTGGCTCTAGAACCGGCTGTAAATCTTCGTGCTGATACGTTGGATGCGGATAGGCAATCTGTTCTCTGCCGTGTTTTCGATTTATGAAGTCATCGACCATGCCCGATTGCAAAGGGCCCGGTCTAAAGAGTGCAACCAGCGCGACAATATCTTCAAAGTTGGAGGGCAATTGACGCTTTATAAGGTCTTTCATGCCGCGAGATTCAAGCTGGAAAACCGCAGTAGTTTCAGCTCGCTGCAAGGACTCAAAGGTTTTCTGGTCGTCTAAAGGAATTCGGTCAATCTCGATATCCGAAAGCCCATCGGTTTTTCGTTTTCGATTTGCGATGGCGACAGCCCAGTCGATAATCGTCAGTGTTTTTAGGCCGAGAAAATCAAATTTGACTAACCCCACACTTTCAACATCATCTTTATCGTATTGGGTAACTAATCCGCCACCCTGGTCATCGCAGTAAAGCGGCGAAAAATCCGTCAACTTGGTGGGGGCGATAACTACACCACCCGCATGTTTCCCGCAATTTTTGGCGATACCTTCAAGCTGAATCGCCATATCCCAGATTTCTTGAGCCTCAGAATCGATTTCAAGAAAATCTTGTAAACTTTTTTCTTGTTCAAGAGCCAAGGAAAGCGTCATGCCTACTTCAAATGGAATCATTTTCGAAAGACGATCGGCTAACCCATAGGGTTTACCCTGCACCCGGGCAACATCTTTCACCACCGCTTTAGCCGCCATAGTTCCAAAGGTGACAATTTGAGAGACCGCTTCGCGCCCATACTGCTCAGCAACGTAGTCAATTACCCGATCCCTACCCTCCATGCAAAAGTCGATATCGAAATCCGGCAGAGAAACCCGTTCAGGATTTAGGAAGCGCTCAAACAGGAGATCGTAGTGAATCGGGTCCAAATCGGTTATTTTCAATGCATAGGCCACCAATGATCCGGCACCAGAACCCCGCCCAGGCCCAACAGGAATCTTGTTGTCTTTGGCCCAGCGGATAAAATCCATCACTATTAGAAAATAACCGGGGAAACCCATCTGAATAATAATATTCAGTTCTTCCTCTAGCCTGTCCCAATATATTTTAAGGCTGGTATCTTGTTCAGAGGTATCCGGGAAAAGTACCTTTAACCGCTGACTTAGCCCTTCTCGAGAAGTTAGTCGTAAATAGTCATCTTCTGAAGAGTTGTCTGGTATTGGATAAGCCGGCAAATAGGATTTTCCAAGCTCCAGTTTGAAGTTACATCGTTTAGCAATCTCAATAGTAGTTTCTATAGCTTCTGGCAGGTCCGAAAAAATCTCAGTCATCTCTTCGGCAGTGCGCAGGTATTGCTGTTCCGAGTAGCGTTGTACTTTACGCGGATCTGCCAGAGCAAATCCGTCATGAATACAGGCTCTAGTCTCATGCGCTTCAAAGTCTTCAGTTTTCAGAAATCTCACATCATTTGTAGCTACCAGAGGTAATGCCAACTCATCAGCCAGGTCAACGGCTTGATGCAAATGATCTTCGTCGCCAGAACGTCCTGTACGCTGAACTTCAATATAGAAGCTATCGACGAAGGTCTCAGCCCACCATTTCGCACAAGTACGGGCTTCCTTAATGTTGGATTTAACTAATAACTGACCAAGTTGACCGCGACTGGATCCAGACATGCAAATAAGCCCTGAATGTAATTCAGTCAACCACTCAGGTTTAACCCTGGGCTCACCTCTAACTTGGCCCTCTACGTAGCTTCGAGAAATAATCTCAATAAGATTTTTGTAACCCTCTTGGCTAGCCACTAGAAGAGTGAATTCATTTAAAGGGTCTGAACCTTCAGTGTGAAGGATCAGATCACAACCAAATATAGGCTTAATACCCTGAGCAACGGCAGCTCGATAAAACTTTACCGCCGCAAAAAGATTGTTGTAGTCCGTTAGAGCAAATGCAGGCATCTGCATATCTGCCAAGCTAGCCATGGTTGGCTTTATCCGAAGAATTCCATCCCGCAGGGAGTATTCTGAATGCGCTCGTAAATGAACGAAGTTCTGGGCGGCTTTCTCAGGCTTATTTGAATCTGGTTCCATGTTCTCAAAAATCTAGCTAGTAAATAGATCTGCCTGTTGCACAGGACGATAACTTTGCCGATGGATTCTACATGAGCCAAACTCTCTGAGCATTTCGATATGTTGTTTAGTTGGATACCCTTTGTGTTTATCGAATCCGTAGCGAGGGTAGGCTTGATGCATTTCCTGCATATGTCTATCTCTCGCGACTTTTGCCAATATTGATGCGGCAGATATCTCTGTAACCCGCGAATCGCCTTTTACCAGAGCAATGGAGGCAAAACTCCATTTAGGTAGCCGGTTTCCATCGACCGCTACAAATTCAGGAACTGGATTCAAAGCTTCAGCAGCACGCTGCATCGCCAACATGGACGCCTGTAATACATTTAACTGATCGACTTCTTCAACCGTCGCAATGCTTATGTTCCAGGCCAAAGCCTGCTCGCAAATTTTGTCGAACAAAGCCTCTCGCCGTTTAGCACTTAACTTTTTAGAATCGTCGAGGCCAGCAATTGGTTTATCAGGATCAAGTATCACAGCTGCTGCATAAAGATCACCTGCCAGGGGGCCACGACCTGCTTCATCGGTACCGGCTAACAGATTGCCCATGTACGGGATTTCAGGATCACGTTCTGGACTAATAATCATTCACAGTCATTTACGAGGGTAGTGGCTGCCTCAGCAGCCAATTTGTTGGAAGGTAATCTAAGTTGCTGCGCAAGGGCATCAAATGCCTGCTCTTGCTCGAGACGAGCAGGCTCATCCTCCAAGAGTGCCAACAAAGCCGAGGTTAGTTTTTCTGCTGTTGCATCGGTTTGTAGATACTCTGAAACTACCTCTTTTCCGGCAATAAGATTAGGCAAAGAAACATAAGGAACTTTAAGCATACTGCTGATAATTTTAAAGGTAAGCCAGTCTGAACGATAAGCAACGATCAAGGGTCGGTTTACCAGCATAATTTCCAGTGTAGTAGTACCTGAAGCCGCTAGTACAACGTCCGCCGCAGCGACAACCTCAATGGCCCTATCTACAACAATCTGTATATCTATATCACCAATCAAAGTCTTTATCTGATCTGCTTTGGCCTGATTAACAGCAGCAAAAACAAACTGGATATCTGTATGGGTTTTTCCGATCAGGTTCAGCGTTTGCAGATAGGTGGGCACCAGGTGCTTTATCTCACCTGACCGGCTTCCTGGTAACAGGGCAATACAGGGACGAGACGGATCTAGCTGCAAACTAGAACGACTATCGGCTTTGAGTATGTTCCCTGATATTTCAGAGGCTAAAGGATGTCCAACAAATCTGACTGGAACATTATGTTTTTTGTAAAAAGCCGCCTCAAAGGGAAGCAGAGTTAGCATCAGGTCGATGGATTTAGCGATTGATTTAATACGGCCCTGCCGCCACGCCCAAACAGAGGGGCTTACGTAGTGCAGGGTTTTAATACCCGCATTTTTTAGGCGCTTAGCCAATCCAAGATTGAAATCGGGAGAATCTATGCCGACGAACAAATCTATATCAGCTCCAATAAATCCCTTGGCTAGATTTCGCCTCATCCCTAGTAATTCCGGTAACCGCTTTAGAGGTTCGATCAAACCCATTACCGAAAGAGGTTCCATCGGATATAGCTGATCTAGACCTAGCGCTGCCATGCGAACACCACCAACGCCAATAAATTCAACTTCTGGATAGCGATTTTTTAGTTCTGACATCAAGCCAGCGCCGAGAATATCTCCGGATGCTTCACCTGCCACTATCCCAACGCGGCGCAGGGTCATTAACGCAAGATTCCTCGCTCGGAGTTTTCCAAAGAATCGATCAGCGGCTGAAGAACCGCTATATTTTCAAGATCAGTTTTTAGTAATGCAATCGCATCAGACAGTTCCAGTCCTTTGCGATAAATAGATTTATAGGCTCTTTGCAGGCAACGAATTTGCTCTGAAGAAAATTCGCGGCGGCGTAAACCCTCTGAATTGATAGTGCGCGGTTTAGCGGGACTACCAGCCACCATTACATAAGCAGGAACATCCTGAGTAATCCATGCATGGGCACCGATAAAACTATGGGCACCAACATTGCAGTATTGATGCAAGCTGGTAAAACCAGAAATAATCGCCCAATCACCCACTTCTACGTGACCAGCCAGTGCAACGTTATTAACCAAAATTGTGTTGTTTTTAACTATGGAATCATGACCAATATGTACATAGGCCATAATCAAATTTTTATTGCCTATAAAGGTCTCTGAGCGATCTTGAACGGTGCCACGATGGATGGTGACACCTTCTCGAATTACATTATCATCGCCAATAATTAACCTTGTATCTTCGCCCTTGTACTTAAGGTCAGGAGTATCTTCGCCAATACTGCAAAACTGTAGAATCCGGTTGTTTTTGCCTATTTTGGTGGGACCCTTTATTACATTGTGCGGGCCTACTATTGTGCCAGACCCAATTTCAACATTTGGGCCTATAACATTAAAGGGACCTATTTCGGCATCTTCAGCGATTATTGCAGATGGATCTACCACCGCTAGTGGATCAATCATGAGCGTGGATCAGGCTTTGGCTTGAATCAGTCATAGAAAGCGCCTTAGGTAGTTTTAACTGTCTACAATAGCGCAGGTCAATTGAGCGGTAACCGCGACTCTGTCATCAACCAAAGCCCGTACGTCGAATTTCCATATATGTCGTTTACGCGTTATTACGGTAGATTCCAGAATGAGTCGGTCACCAGGGATCACTCGATGTTTGAAACGAGCTTTTTCAATACCGGCAAATAGATAGAGAAAACCATCTTCAGGCTTCATGTTTACGGTTCTAAAGCCTAGTACGCCAGAAACCTGTGCTAGCGCTTCAATAATTACAACGCCAGGCAATATAGGGTTATCTGGAAAATGCCCCTGAAACATTTCCTCGTTGTAGGTTACATTTTTAAACCCACGAACAAAATGCCCTTCCTCATAGTCCGTTACCCTGTCTACAAATAGCATGGGGTACCTGTGAGGCAGGTATTTTTGAATTTCAATAACGTCCATTAACCTTCGGCCTTGTGCGTTGTTTTATTTTCGAGTGCTGTAACCCGATCAATTAGTTTTTCTATTTGTCTCAGCCTGACGGTATTTCGTCTCCATTCCTTTGAAGGCGCTGCTGGCATTCCAGATGAATATTGTCCAGCACCAGCAATTGAGCGAGTCACCATGCTCTTACCGGTTATATGAACATCGTCGGCTATGGTTAGATGCCCAGCAATGGCTACCTGTCCACCCATAGTGCAATTTTTACCCACTTTACTACTGCCTGCGATACCTATCTGCCCGGCAAGTGCGGTATGGTCCCCGATTTCGACATTATGAGCAATCAAAACTAGGTCATCTATAATGACATCGTTACCAATCAGAGTATCGTCGAGGGCTCCGCGCGAGATACTGACATTCGCTCCAATGTCTACTCGATTTCCTATTATCACCCGGCCCAATTGGTGGATTTTTACCCAGCCCTCCTTAGACGGCGCAAATCCAAAACCATCTGAACCAATAACGGTACCGCTACTAATTCGACAACCAAGCCCAATTTCCACCTCGTGATAGATGGTAACTTTCGCATCAAGTGTGGACAGCGAGCCTATCACTGAGTTTCGGCCAATACAGCAACCTGCGCCTATATTGCAGTTGTCACCAATATTCGCACCCGCCTCAATTACCGCAAAGGGCCCAACATTTACGCCCTTCCCTAAATTTGCTTGCTTTGAAATACAGGCCAAATCAGAAATACCTGATTTCTGTTTGCTCTGGGCAAATAGCTCAGTTGCTCGGGCATAGGCCAAATAGGGCTCGGCGTGGGCCAAAATTACCTTACCAGTAGCATCCTCAATGAGATCGGGGAGAGCTATTAATACCCCGGCTGAACTCGCCTTTGCCTCTTCTAGGTGCTGTTCGGATACGACAAAGCTCAAATCTGTTGGCGTGGCGGATGCCAGGGACGCTATTCCGGTTAGGATTAAGTCCCTGGGCGCACCCAATTGCTCCGCGCCAATGTGAGCGGCAATCTCCTTGATAGAGACTCCAGAGCGTTGCAAGCTTATCTCAGATTATTGCTGAGAAAGTTTCTCAGACAGTAAAGCCGTCAAATTGTGGGAATCATCCGCGTCGTAAACAGCAGTTTCGCGAAGCAATAAGGAAATATTTTCTTCAACAATTATCTCTTCCAGAGCCTGAAGCGCTGCTGCATTCATTGAATTAATAATCTCGCCTATTACGCGTTCGCGCTCGGACTGAATTTTTTGGGTGGTTAGCTGTAAATCTGCATCTTTGAATTGGCGGGTACGAGTGTACTGAGCAAAACGTGCATCATCCCAACCGCTTGCTTCGGCACGAGCCTGTCCATCCAAGCTATCCATATCTGCTTGTAGGCTTCGCGCTACCGCAACTAGCTCGGAAAAAGTTGGATCAGCAGCAAGCCTTTCTAACTCTTGTTGGCCATAGGCACTGTTCAATATAGCTGATTGAATATCAACCACAGCTATGTTTTGCGCCGATACGGCCGCTGATGCAAGAATTGCCGAAGCGGCCAAAGTTGCGAGTAAAATCTGTCTAATCACTTACTATCTCCTAGTTTTTTTAAAATGTTTGTCCCAGAGTAAACTGGAACATTTCTTGGTCTTCAAATTCTCCGCCATTCACGGGCCGACCAAGGCTAAAGGACATAGGTCCAAATCCGCTGATCCAAGTTACCGCTATTCCGGCAGAATATCTAAGTTCTTTTATGTCTGGCGCGAAACAGTTTAACTGAACTGTCTCCAATATCCCTGCGGGATCTGGCGTACAGTTAGTATCAAATACATTACCTGCATCGAAATAGAGTGAGGCTTGAACCGCATTAGGATTGGGTACAAAGGGAGTAGGTATTATAATTGCTGCGCTAAATACCGCCAAAACGTTACCGCCAATAGGATTGGGTTCAGAAAACTGCGTAGCTCCCGATTCCCTGGGCCCAAGCTGGTTTGTCTCAAACCCTCGGACCGACCCGATACCACCAGCGTAATAGTTTTCGAAGAAAGGCATACGCTCTGTATCTCCGTAAGCCTCTCCATAGCCCAACTGGGTTTCCAGCTTTAATCTAAAGTTACCATATATTGGAAACAATCTTTCTGCGTTCAATGACACCTTGTAGTAAGTAATATCACTACCTGGCACGGACGCCTCAAGAGCTAGCGACTGTGATGATCCAGCAGTAGGGAAAACAGCCCGGTTAAGGGTGGAACTACCTATGGATAAATCCAACTTGAACATATTAAACGTTTCGTCGCCATCGGGTGCCAACTGAGCTATTTCGTTTGACGCAAAGGCGCCAGTACTCAGGCCCAACTGTTCGAAGCCTAGCCCATAGCGGATATAGCCTGCTTCCGAGACGGGATAACCAAAGTTCATGCTAAAACCCAGAATATCGGTTGTATAGGTCGAAATATTAATTTCGCCATAATCAGTAGCTCTCGAAAAGAGAGAGAAACCAGCTGAGACACCATCAGGAGTGAAGTATGGATTGGTATAGCTAATGCTGTAGCTATCTTGGTATGTGGACTTATTGACGCTGAAGCCCACCGAATTACCAGTGCCGAGGAAGTTATTCTCCGACAGGTTAAACCCCAACAATACACCTGAGTAATCTGCGTATCCTACGCTTGCACTTATTGAGCCTGATGCTTGCTCATCAACCGTATAAATCACATCGATCTGATCCGAAGTTCCAGCAACGGGCTGTGTTTGGGTATCAACTTGAGCAAAAAACCCAAGTCGATCCAACCTTACTTTGCCCAGCTCAATAAGCTGATCGGACGCAGAAGAAGATTCCAGCTGACGCATTTCTCTACGCAACACTTCGTCTTCAGTACGTAAATTACCCCGAAACTCAACACGTCTTACATATACACGCTGTTCAGGGTTGATAAAAAAGTCCAACTTAACTTCACCACTGCCTGATTCGAAATCCGATATATCTTCAACTTCAGCAAAGGTATAGCCTTCGTTTGCTAATCGAGTGGTTAGGTATTCCTTAGTAAGCGTTACTAAAGCCTGAGAATATATTTGCCCCGGCCGCACTACCAGATAGCGTGAAAGTTCTGCTTCAGGAACTACTAAGTCCCCAAGAAAACCCACTTCTGAGATGGTATAAACATCACCTTCATTGATATTCACTGTGATAAATACCGATGTTTTGTCGGGACTAATCGCAATCTGAGTAGATTGGATGCCAAATTCAAAATACCCCTGATTTCGATAGAAGGCTTCCAAACTATCTAAATCTCCGGTCAATTGCTCACGAGAATATCTATCTTTTTTGTCTATCCAGGAAAGCCAGTCTGTATCTTCAAGTTCAAATAATCCCAACAATTCTTTGTCGTCAAATTCTTCATTGCCGATAATACTAATTTGCCTAATTGCAGCCTTCTCACCTTCATCAACATTTAGACGAACGCTAACTCGGTTTCTGGGTAATTCAACAATTTCAGATTCAACATTAGACCCGTAGTGCCCCTGAGAAACATATTCCTGAGCGAGAGACCGAGAAACAGCTTCCAGTGTGGCAGGTTGCAATATTTGCCCTTCAAATAACCCCGCATCGTTCATTGATTCTAGAAGCGCATCTGTTTCAATAATCTTATTGCCTTCAATCTCAATTGCGGCAATAGCTGGTCGCTCTGTAACTCGAACCACCAAGATGTTGTTATCACGCTCAATTCTGATGTCCGTAAAAAATCCGGTCGCAAATAGAGCTCGAATGGAATCCTGAATCACCAACTCATCGACAATATCTCCCACACGAGCGGGCATAGCGGCAAATACCGAACCGGAGGAAACCCTTTGCACACCTTCGATACGAATATCTTCGATTACAAAAGTTTGGGCGAAAATATTTGCCGAAAAGAGGACAAGAAAACTAAGAACGATTTTTTTCATTGTTACTACTGAGGGCCTTTTCCTATTAAATAAATATTCACTGCTGGTCCACGCAGATGCGCGACGTTACAGGCGACCGAAATCATTGTAAAGGGCAAGAATCATCACACTGAATAACACTGCCATACCAAACCGAATTGCAATACCTTGAACCCACTCACTAAGGGGTGAGCCTTTAACTAATTCCACTATATAGAAAAGCAGATGACCGCCATCTAACACCGGTATTGGAAGCAAATTAACCACGCCCAACATTACACTCAGACCAGCCACAAACATAAAAAAGGATTGCCATCCCGCATCTGCGGAAGCACCCGCATATTTTGCAATGGATATGGGACCACCTAAGTTTTTAGTTGATATCTGTCCGGTAACTAATTTTTTGAGTGAATCTAGAATTAATACTGAAGTTGAGCCCGTTTGACGCAGTCCTTCGGTAAAGCCACCAAGAATAGTAAAACTAATAGCCCGTTTCAGGTCCGCAGGCCATTCGCCCTGTGCGGCAACCACACCAATTAAACCTATTGTCTCTCCGTCCACCAGGGTAGGTTCTGGAGTTATTGACAGTTGAACAGACTCGGACTCTCTAAGCAGAACCACGCTGATTTCAGAGCCAGGTCGCTCGGAAACATAATCGCGCCACTGTTGCCAGGAATCAACGCCTATTCCGTCCACTGATAGCACCTGATCACCAACTAGCATACCTGCTCGTTCGGCCGCGCCGGATTCAACAATTTGCCCGAAAATCGCCTCAAGGGGCGGTGCGTAGGGTGTGATACCCAAAGAGGAGAGAAATTCAGGAGACTCAGTATCACCCTGCCATTGCTGAATGGGGATGGATATCTCTTGAGATTGCACAGAACTTCCCAAAGGTTTCACTTCTATAGACAATTCGCCGGATTCACCAATTCGTCGAACTAACTGATCGAAGGCCTCACGCCAGGTATCGATAGAGACGCCATCCACTGCAGTTATTTCATAGGCAGGTTCTTGAATACCAGCAAGCAATCCAGCTTGATTTGCAGGAGAACCCTCCTCTATCTCACCGATTAATGGCAAATATCCTGTCATACCACCCATAAAAACAGCCCAATAAAACAAAACCGCTAGTATAAAGTTAGCGATTGGCCCTGCACTCACAATTGCAATGCGCTGCCATACCGACTTATGGCTAAAACTGAACTGCTCGTCTGCGGGTTCAACTGGCTCCTCTTGTCCCTCGCCGAGCATCTTGACGTAACCGCCCAGAGGAATCGGAGCCAATGCAAACTCTGTATCGCCTTTATTAAAACGCAGAAAGGGTTTACCAAAACCAATAGAAAACCGTAAAACGCGCACTCCACAACGGCGTGCAACCCAGTAATGGCCAAATTCGTGCACCGTCACCAGAATAAACAGGGCGACCACGGCAAATACTATTGCGTTAAATACGTACATCAAGACATCTCTTGCAGACAATCAAAGCAGTGCTGACGGGCTATTCCGTCCAGCTCTATGACTTCATCTATGCTCACAGGTTCCCTTTCGGTAGCGAAATTTAGAGTTTTTTCCACCAAAAAGGCTATCTCTGTAATTTTGATCTTGCCTTCAATAAAGGCCTGAACCGCAATTTCGTTGGCTGCGTTCAGAAAAAGGGGGTAGCTGCCTCCTTTTTTGGCGGCCTCTATTGCTATTCTTAAGCAGTCGAAAGTTTCTATATCAGGCTTTTCGAAACTGAGGTTTGGTCCATTACATAAATCCAAATAGGAGGAGCCAGAGCTAATTCGATCGGGGTACCCCAGCCCGTGAGCAATGGGAGTGCACATATTCGGTGTGCCCAATTGCGCCAACTGCGATCCATCATCAAATTCAACAAGCGAATGAATAATACTTTGAGGGTGCACCAATATCTCAATAGTCTCTGGCGACACTCCAAACAACCAGCAGGCTTCGATCAGCTCTAGGCCTTTATTCATTAAGGTTGCTGAATCAACACTGATTTTCTTACCCATCTCCCAGTTGGGGTGAAGGAAGGCTTGCTCAGGCGTTACTTTAGAAAGTTCATCCTTTGTATAGCCTCGAAAAGGCCCGCCAGAAGCGGTTAATAATATTCGGCGGACTTTCGGCTGGTATTGTTGATCCTTAGGAAGACATTGAAATATGGCGTTGTGTTCGCTATCGAGAGGTAATAACTCAGCACCAGATCGCTCAACCTCAGATATAAATAATCGTCCAGCACAAACCAAGGCCTCTTTATTCGCCAGTAAGACACGCTTTCCTGCCTTAACAGCCGCGAGAGTAGGTAGCAGCCCCGCTGCACCGACGATGGCGGCCACAACGGTATGAGTGTCCTTATCTTCCGCAACCGTTTGCAGAGCACAGGCTCCAGACAGAATTTGAATTTCCAAATCGGGAAGTTCTGTCTCGACGCGATTACGAAGCTCTTGCTCTAGACTCACGTCAGCAATAACCGCAAAACTTGGTTTGAATTCACTTATTTGAGCAACCAAACCGTCGATATCAGTATTAGCCGTAAGCGCTCTGATCCTAAACTTCTCAGGGTGCAATCGAATCACTTCAAGCGTGCTTTGACCTATGGATCCGGTCGCCCCCAGTAAACAAATATCTATCACGTTAACTCAGAGCTGAAAACAGCATGGTCGCTAATACAAAAAATGGAGTGGCCGCAAGAAGCCCATCAATACGATCTAGGATGCCTCCATGACCTGGAAGCAGATCACCACTGTCTTTTACGCCACTATGACGCTTAATTGCGCTCTCAGTTAGGTCACCCACAATAGATAGTAAGCTAGCACCCAAGATCAGGACAACAATAAGGAAATTGGATATTGGGGAGAAATCAATCAGTACAACGAGAATTCCGGCCAATATAAAATTGCCCACAAAACCTCCGAGGGCTCCTTCCATAGTCTTTGCGGGGCTTATGTCAGCGGCCAATTTATTGCGCCCAAAGCGACGCCCAGCTAGGTAGGCAAAAGTATCAGCAACCGCAACCAGTCCAACTATTAGCGTAACTCGCCACTCCCCATCGGGAAGAGTCTTAAGCCAAACCAACCCTAGAGATGCTGATAGCAAAAATACCGCTCCAGAAACTGCAACGAGCCAAGTATTACTGAATACCGCTTGTGATTTCCGGTAGAAAATTAATAGCGGAATCGCCAAAACCCAGAGAGAAAATGCCAATACCACCAAAGGGAACAGAGCGCCCGCCAATCCATCCAACTGAGCAAGAAAGAAAACATAGGCAAGAGCCAAACCAATTACGTAAGCTATTTGCAGTACAAGCCCAAAGCCGCAGAGCTGGCTCCACTCTCGAGCCGCAACAATTAGAAGAGCACCTGCCACCACCACAAAAAGACCTGGCACAGGTAAAAATATTGCCGCCAAAAACAATGCGCCAGCGGTGATCCCCGTTGTTAGTCGGGCTAACACTTAGCTTACCTTCTTATTATTCTGAGCCTGATCGGCTAAGGCATTGGCACCAAATCGTCGCTGTCTTCTATGGTACTCACGAATCGCTTTCTGGAACCAATGGCTATCAAAATCTGGCCAATAGCACTGACTAAAAAACAACTCGGCATAAGATAATTGCCAAAGTAAAAAATTACTTACTCTAGATTCTGCTCCCGTTCGTATCAGTAAATCGAGTGGAGGGAATTCACTTAAACAAACTGCCTTCTGAAAACTTTCTTCAGTAATATCAGCCGGAATAATTTTCCCGGCGGCAACGTCCTCAGCAAGAGAACGAGCTGCTTGTGTAATATCCCATTGTCCACCGTAGTCAGCAGCCACCACCAGAGTCCTAGAACCCTTAGATGTTTGATCCTCCACTTGCGCAATAAGTTTATTCAGTCGCGCGCTAAAACGATCTCTACGGCCTATCACCTTGAGCCGAACGTCTCTTTCAACAAGTTCTTTGCGGTAGCGGCGAAGTGAAGAAGCGAATAAGGACATAAGCCCCCCGACTTCCTGCTTAGACCGGCTCCAATTTTCACTACTAAAAGCAAATACCGTTAAGACACTTATTGATTCCGTTTCACAGGCATCTATAACATCCCTCAGCCTATCTGCTCCCGCCTGATGACCAGATAATGCAGGCAACCCTCTATCGCGCGCCCAGCGATTATTGCCGTCCATGATAATGGCAACATGGTTAAGAGAATTTGGTTCGGTGGAAGACATATGGAAGGGTTCTTAAGAACCTAAATTTCCATCAAATCAGCTTCTTTTTTGACCAGTAATTTGTCGACATCGACGACAAATTGATCTGTTATTTTTTGAATATCGTCGTGAGCTTTGCGCTCTTCATCTTCACTAATTTCTTTTTCTTTAAGTAAGTCTTTTAGTTGAGATAACGAGTCTCGTCTAACATTTCGAACGGAAATACGAGCAGACTCGGCTTCTTGTTTGGCCTGTTTGGTATAGTGTTTTCGGGTTTCTTCGGTAAGTGCGGGCATAGGAATTCGGATCACGGTTCCGGCAGTGGCTGGATTTAGACCGAGATCGGATTTCATTATTGCCTTTTCGATTTCCTGCACCATGGATTTCTCCCAGGGAGTAACCATTAGGGTGCGAGCGTCTTCAACATTTACATTTGCGACCTGATTTAGTGGCATATCAGATCCGTAATAGTTCACATGGATACCATCTAACAGGTTTGGATGAGCTCGACCGGTTCGTATACGGCTAAAAGCACTGTTCAGCGCATCGATGGATTTACCCATACGCAGACTGGTTTCCTTTTTAATCTCTTCGATCATGTTGATTCCCCTACAGATTTTTCTGTAGCGATATTGCCAGCTGCGTTAGCTGTAACGCCATCAACTAGCTGATCAGTAACAAGAGTGCCTTCGTCTTCTCCGACAACTATAGAAAGCAAGGCACCCACTTTGGACATTCTAAATACCCGTAGCGGCATGCGATGGTCGCGACACAAGCAAATTGCGGTCAAATCCATTACACCCAGTTTTTCATTTAACACTTGATCGTATGTCAGACTGCTATAGAGCTTAGCGTCGTTGTGCTTCATAGGGTCTTTATCGAAGACTCCATCGACCTTGGTCGCTTTGAGTACAATATTTGCATCAACTTCGATAGCTCTCAGGCAAGCTGCAGAGTCGGTAGTAAAGAAAGGATTACCTGTACCAGCTGCGAAGATAACCACATCACCCTGAGCAAGGTAACGCATAGCTAAACGCCTATCGTAGTGCTCTACTATTCCACCAATGGGAATTGCGGACATAACGTGACTGGTAATATTGGAGCGCTCCAGAGCGTCTCTAAGCGCCAGGGCATTCATAACAGTGGCAAGCATGCCCATATGATCGCCGGTAACCCGATCTAAGCCGGCCGCACTCAGTGCTTCACCCCGAAACAAATTACCGCCACCAACTACAAGGCCTAGCTGAACACCAATTCCAACAAGCTGACCGATTTCCAAGGCCATTTTATCCAGAACCTTAGGATCAATTCCAAAACCAACCTCTCCACTAAGTTCTTCACCGCTCAGTTTGAGAAGGATGCGTTTATATTTTCGCTCTTTTTTCTTACCGGAATTGACCATCGGATGCTCTCTCAGTTAACCGTTTGCTCCTGCGACTTGAGCCGCAACTTCAGCCGCGAAGTCCTCTTGTTTTTTCTCGATACCTTCACCCACTTCGTAGCGGGTAAATCCTAGAATATCAGCACCAGCAGCTTTAAGCAGTTTACCGACCGTCTGATCGAGGTCTTTTACAAAAGCCTGCTCAACAAGTGAGTTTTCAGCGAGATATTTGCGTACCCGCCCTTCCACCATTTTCTCAATAATTTCAGCTGGCTTACCAGATTCAGCTGCCTGTGCAGAAAAGATTTCTCTCTCCTTCGCAACAGCTTCTTGGGACATATCTTCAGGCTTTGCCACTTGGGGGTTAACTGCAGCCACATGCATAGCGACATCTTTTGCTAATGCTTCATCACCGCCCTGCAATTCAACCAGTACGCCAATTCGGTTATTGCCATGAATATAGGCGCCCAAAACTGCGTCAGATGCTTTTGATTCGAAGCGACGAACCGTTATGTTTTCACCAATTTTCTGAATCAATGCTTCGCGTGCTTTTTCGAGGTCTCCGCTCATCAACTCTTCAACTGTCGCTGCAGAGCTGGATAAGGCAGCGTCAGCCACATTTCCAACAAAGGCTAGAAAACTATCATCTCGGGCAACAAAGTCAGTTTCGCTGTTCACTTCAACCAAAACCGCTTTTCCGGCTTCGGAGCGAAGAGCGATAATACCGTCAGCGGCAACACGACCCGCTTTTTTTGCAGCTTTCATGCCACTTGATTTACGCATATTCTCAATGGCCAATTCGCTGTCGCCTGCGGCGTCAACTAATGCCTTTTTACATTCCATCATGCCAAGGCCGGTGCGCTCGCGCAGGTCTTTTACCATTAAAGCGGTAATCGCAGACATAATTATCCCTCTTAAATTAGATCGTCAAATGCCACCCGAAGGTGGCATCATCACATAGATTATAAAAATCGATTTAGGTAACTATTGCCCTAATATCAATCTTCCTTTTTTTCTTTCTCGGCGGCTTCTTCTGTAGCTTCTTCAGCTGCCTCTTCTGCAACCGCTTCAACTACTTCAGTTTCCTCGGCAACAACTTCTTCCGCGACTTCCGCTTCAGGAGCAATTTCTTCAGTTACTTCAGTCGCTTCAGTTTCGACAGCTACTTCAGTTTCAACAGCCGCTTCAGCTTCGACAGCAACTTCCTCAGCAGCAACGGGTTCAGCTACAGCCTCTTCAACTTCAACAAACTCATCTTTTGAAGACACTTGGCTTCCACCAGATATACGGCCGGCAATAATTGCGTCTGCAGCAGCAGCCACATATAGCTTAATTGCGCGAATTGCGTCGTCATTGCCAGGAATAACAAAATCAACGCCATCCGGATTGCTATTGGTATCTACAATTCCAATAACGGGAATGCCGAGCTTGTTCGCTTCATTGATAGCTATACGTTCATGATCTACGTCTACTACAAATAGTGCATCTGGAAGACCGCCCATATCCTTAATACCACCAATGGATAAGTTCAACTTGTCCATTTTACGCTGGCGCATTAATGCTTCTTTCTTAGTCAGCTTGGTGAGAGTTCCGTCAGCAGTTTGCTGTTCCAGTTCACGAAGTACGCGAATAGAGGCGCGAATAGTTTTGTAGTTTGTGAGCATGCCGCCCAACCAGCGATGGCTTACATATGGCATACCACTGCGTTCAGCTTGTTCTGCAATGATTTTGCTTGCAGCACGCTTGGTGCCTACAAAAAGAATTTTATTGTTATTGCTCGCGAGCTGCTGAAGATAGGCAAGAGCTTCGTTAAAAGCTGGCAGCGTATGCTCGAGGTTAATAATATGGATTTTGTTTCGGGGCCCGAAGATATAGGGCTCCATTTTGGGATTCCAAAAACGGGTTTGGTGGCCGAAATGCACACCAGCCTGCAACATGTCACGCATGCTTACACTAGTCATATTTACTCCAAGTTATGGGTTAGGCCTCTGCGAATCCCCTTCTACTAACTCCAGGTTTTGAGACCGAAGAGCACCCAGTAAAAAGTGTCGAAACGCGTGAGTCGTTAAGTTAAAAAAAACGCCACTTATGTAGCGGCGCGCTTTATACCATATCCATACCCTTGATTAAAGAGTTGGACACTAAGAAATGGCTAAATAACTCTTAGAGAAATAACACCTTCCACCGCAGCGATGCTGGATTTCAGGCTATCGTCAACTTCGCCTTCAACATCAATGATGTTATAGGCTAAATCGTTACGGCTGCGGTTAAGCATATCCACAACATTTATATTCGCATCAGCTAATACAGACAGTACGCTGCCCAAGACTTTCGGCACGTTTTCATTAGCAAAAGTTATTCGAGCGCCTCCATTTCGAGCCATTGAGGCCGCTGGAAAATTAACCGAGTTTTTGATATTGCCCGACTCGAGGTAATCCATAAGCTGGTCCGCAGCCATAATTGCGCAGTTCTCTTCTGCCTCAGCTGTGCTGGCGCCAATGTGCGGCATAGGAATAACATCTGAGCGGCCGGATAACGCCAATGTTGGGAAATCCGTTACAAATCGACGTAATTTGCCAGTATCCAAAGCCGCGATAGTAGCCTCCACGTTAACTACCTGCTCACGCGCAAAGTTCAAAAGAACCGTGCCCTCTTTGCAAAGCGCCAGTTTTTTTGCGTCGATAAGATTTTCTGTAGCTGGAATCGCAGGAACATGTACGGTAATAAAATCAGCGCGAGCCATTAAGGATTCAACACTATCCATTTTCTCAACACGGCGAGACAATCTCCAAGCGGCTTCAACAGAAATTGCAGGATCAAATCCAATAACCTTCATGCCAAGCTCAACGGCTGCATTTGATACCAGTGCACCGATCGCGCCTAAACCAATTACCCCTAGTGTTTTGCCTCGAACTTCAGAGCCGGCAAATCGTTTTTTCTCTTTTTCGAGCAACTTCGCCAATTCAGCGTCTTCTGTAATCCCTTCAAGGTTGCGAACAAAATCGATTCCGCCGGCAATGTCGCGGCAGGACATCAATATTCCCGTGAGCACTAGCTCCTTAACGGCATTTGCGTTCGCACCTGGCGTATTGAATACAACCACGCCTTTAGCACTGTAATCTTCAACCGGTACGTTATTTGTTCCGGCTCCAGCTCTAGCAATTGCTGCCAATCCATCCGGAATCTCTTGCCCGTGCAGTTTGTGGCTACGTAAAACATACGCATCTGCAGATTCGAGATCTGGTCCAACATCGTAGCTGTCAGCCGGAAAACGTGACAAACCCTTATCGGATATAGCGTTGTAAGTCTTAATTTTGTACATGAATAACCCTGTGTTTTTCTATTTCTTTAATTCTGAACCAATGAGCTTAAGCTCTACCCGCCAACTTCAGCAAAGGCCCAATCTAACCAAGGCAACATAGCCTCAATATCGGTTGTTTCAATAGTGGCGCCACACCAGATTCTAAGTCCGGCGGGTGCATCACGATAAGCACCAATATCATAGGCTACGCCCTCGGCATCAAGTAACTTCACAAGCTGTTTGACCTGATCATCTTCGAGCTTAAGTGACAAGCAAACGCTTGTATTGGATCGTATCGATTCATCCGCAGCCAAAAAGCTTATCCAATCGCGCTGATCCACAAAGTTTTCCAGCGCAGCCAAATTCGCGCGAGATCTACTTATAGCTCCCTGCAATCCGCCAACAGAATTCACCCAGCGCAGTGCATCCAAATAATCTTCAACGCACAGCATTGAGGGTGTGTTGATAGTAGCGCCTTTGAATATTCCCTCGATCAATTTTCCGGCTTTAGTAAGTCGGAAAATTTTCGGCAAGGGCCAAGTCGGCACATAGCTCTCTAACCTTTCAACGGCTCGAGGGCTAAGAATAAGCACGCCATGAGCCCCTTCACCACCTAAAACTTTCTGCCAGCTGTAGGTACAAACATCAATTTTGGACCAATCAACATCCATGGCAAATACGCCGGAAGTTGCATCGCAAAGAGTAAGCCCCTCCCGCGTGTCCGATATCCAATCCAAATTCGCAACCTTTACTCCGGAAGTGGTTCCGTTAAGAGTAAAGACAATATCTTTAGAGGGATCTGCTATTGAGAGATCTGGCAGTTGGCCATAATCGGCGGTATGAACTTCAACCTGCTCAAGTTTCAGCTGCTTTACAACATCTGTGACCCAACCCGAACCAAATGATTCCCATGCAAATATCTCAACCGCTTTAGGTCCCAAAAGCGACCACATAGCCATTTCAAACGCGCCAGTATCAGAACCTGCAACAATGCCCAGCCTATAACCCTCAGGCAGCCCCAGAATGTCCTTGGACATATCTATGGCTTCCGCAAGCGCTGCCTTACCGATGCTGGACCGGTGCGAACGACCCAAGGTTGCCTGACTCAAAGAAGCCAAATCATAGTTGGGCCGTTTGGAACAGGGGCCGGAAGAAAAGTTGGGATTTTGTGGTTTAGCAGCAGGTTTCATATATCGATGACACTTCAGTAAATTAATACGCCGCTCAATTGAACGGCTCGGATATTAGGTGGCTAAAATGAGCGGATAAAAAACTCTTTAGCCGCTCCGAAAAAGGGCCGGAATTGTACCGTCGTTTCAGAGGCAATGCACCATCAATAGAACGAGAATTACCACTAATAAAATTCATCTCTTCAGGCATCGATTGAAATTGTCTGAAACCAACAAAAACTGTAGAATGTGCGGCCTATAATTACGCCCTTTTATAATCTACCACTATGCCTGTAAGCCTTAAAACCCCTGATGAATATGAAAAGATGCGCGTTGCTGGTCGGCTAGCTGCTGACGTGCTTGAAATGATTGCACCCAAGGTGGTAGCTGGCATCTCAACTGGCGAATTAGATCGAATTTGTCACGCATACATTGTTGAGGAACAGAAAGCGATACCTGCCCCACTCAATTATCGTGGCTTCCCCAAATCAATCTGCACTTCCATAAACCAAGTGGTATGCCATGGTATTCCAGATGACAAGCGCATCTTGAAGAACGGCGACATAATTAATATTGATATAACGGTTATTAAAGATGGCTACCACGGTGATACCAGTAATATGTTTTTTATTGGCGAAGCTCCCGCGCACGCTCAAAGACTTTGCGGAGTAGCTCAAGAGTGTCTCTATAAGGCTATCGACTTGGTAAAACCCGGAGCTACCTTGGGAGATATTGGACATATAATTCAAAAGCACGCAGAAGCAAATTACTACTCTGTGGTCCGCGACTATTGCGGCCATGGCATCGGCCAGGTTTTCCATGAAGATCCACAGGTTCTGCATTACGGCAAAGCCGGTACTGGCTTAGTACTAGAGCAGGGAATGACCTTTACGATTGAGCCCATGATCAACGCTGGAAGCTATCGAACTCACTTAAAGCCAGACGAGTGGACTGTAGTGACCAAGGATGGACGACTTTCAGCGCAGTATGAACACACCATGGGTGTTACCGCCGATGGTGTTGAAGTGTTCACTAAACGCTCGAACGAATCATTTTGAATTTATTTGGCAACCCACAGCGCATAGTGCGCCCTGCCTTTGGTGAATTGAGTTTCTTTGCCGAAGATCGATTTGAAAAGGCGCTTCTAAACTGCGCGCCTAGTAAGCGTGTTGAGCTGTTCCGCGCCACCTTAGACGCCGGCGATGAGCATCTGTTTAACCGATTTAGAGAGGGCGAAGACGTAATGCGCCTGACTCGGGATCGCGCAAAATTTATGGACCGGCTAATTTTCTACGCCTGGTCAGAATTCAAGTGGGACAAAAATATTGCTTTGCTTGCTGTTGGTGGCTACGGCCGATCCGAGATGCACCCGCAGTCCGATATCGACCTCCTATTTTTAACTAGGAAGGATAACCACACCAGCTATCGTGAATCTATTCAGGGATTTACAACCTTGCTTTGGGACCTGCAGCTGAAGATTGGTCACAGCGTTCGCACTCCCAAGCAGTGTGCGCAGCTAGCAAAAGCGGACGTAACTGTCCTAACCAATCTAATCGAAGCGCGAACTATTCTCGGAGACGACGAGCTACGATCGGAAATGGGGCGCCTTGTAGCCCCTGAAAAAATTTGGCCTGCAGACAAATTCTACAAAGCTAAAGCGGAAGAACAGAGATGTCGCTACGAGAGACACGGCATTGTCGAATATGACATGGAGCCAAACACAAAAGAGTCTCCTGGCGGGTTGCGCGACATTCAAACCATTCATTGGATCGCAAAACGTATTTATGGCGTTTCCAGTATTGAACAGCTGGCCGGTCGCGGAATTTATACTGAAGAAGAGTATGTAAGTCTTTCTGCGGCTAGACGCTTCCTTTCAAGGGTTCGATTTGGCCTACACATGCACACTGGCACGCCGGTAGACCAACTTCAGTTTGAAAATCAGCGTGCCTTGTCGGAGCTTTTTGGCTACCGGGACACACCTCAACGCTTGGCCGTAGAAGTCTTTATGCAGGACTACTACCGAAGCGTAACCGTTATCCGTGAGATCAACGACGTATTGATGCAGGTTATGTCGGATCACCTGTCTTCGGAAGAGTCCAAAAAGATCAGCGTAGTTAATGATCGATTCCAAATCCGTGATAACTATCTTGAAGCCCGCCGCGCTTCGGTATTCAAAGATCATCCCTCTGCACTATTAGAAATATTTGTCATTCTTTCTCGCGACAAAAAAATTCAGGGCGTGAAAGCCTCAACGATTAGATTACTGCGTGAATACGGCTCTTTAATAGACGATGAATTTCGTGACCGAGAGGAGAATAAAACGCTTTTCTTGAAGTTAATTCGATCTCCAAACCATCTTTCTATTCCTCTGCAAATGATGGCTAGGTACGGGATATTAGGCCGATACTTGCCAGAATTTGGCGCAATCACTGGCCTGCCTCAACACGACCTGTTTCATATATACCCAGTAGATGTGCATACCCTCAATGTGGTTCGCAATATTCGTCACTTCGGTTTGCCGGATAGCAGCCTGCATTCACCTATATCCACCTATATTTTTAGCACCCTGAGAAAACCCGAACTACTAGTAATTGCCGGGCTGTATCACGATATAGCCAAGGGCCGCGGTGGAGACCACTCTGAACTAGGCGCTCATGATGTAAAGGATTTTGCTGAGAGACATGGCTATAACGCTCGTGAAGTAAAAACCATGATGTGGCTTGTGGAAAACCATTTACTGATGTCTAGAATTTCTCAACGAGAAGACACTTCTGATCCAATTGTGATTAACCGTTTTGCTCGCCATGTAGGAGACGAAACCAACCTGAATCTTCTTTATGCGCTTACGGTAGCAGACATTAATGCCACCAATCCGACGCTATGGAGTAACTGGCGAGCTTCGTTAATGCGTCAACTGTATATGGAGACCCGCAAAGCGCTTCGCCTTGGCCCTGAGAATTCATCAGACAAGCAGGAACTGATTCAGGAAACCAGAGAGGCAGCCCTGCCAATCCTTGCAAAAAAAGGCATCTCCCAAGAAATTGCGGAGAATATTTGGGCAGGATCAAGTGATGAGTATTTTCTCAAGGAATCACCTGAAGATATTGCCTGGCACACTGGACTCGCCAGTCGCCATAAAAACCCTGCTGATCCTATAGTTATAGTAAAACCCTATATATTCAATCGCCGCGAACGAGCCACCATGATTTTGGTGCGCCTTAAACAGTCCGAAAATATTTTTGCGGCCGTCGCGGTTGCCATTGACCAAGCTGGCCTTAATATTCAAGACGCACGCATCTACGATAACGGCGATGTCACCCTGAGTTTTTTTTACATACTCAATGAAGACTCTGAGCCTTTGGGTAAAGATTCCCAACGGGCAGATAGGCTGGAACGGTCCGTTCGCGAAGAATTAAAGACAATTGATGACTACCATCAAGTACTAGGCGCTCGAACTAAACGCGCTCTAAAGCAATTCCCGGTTCCTACTCAAGCTACACTCTCAAAAGTGCAAAAACATACAATGCTCGAGGTGGTTACCGCGGACAGACCTGGGCTGTTAGCCGTTATTGGCCAGATATTTGTGGAGCTCAATATTCGATTACACAGTGCTCGAATTAACACGCTTGGCGAACGAGTTGAAGATATATTTATTATTTCCCTTGCTGACGGAACGCCAATTGCAGATACAAAACTTGGCGGCCAACTAATCGACTCGATTTGCGAAACTATAGATCAGCGTGTTGAAGCAATTGCCTCATAAAGCTCTTATTCAGATATGAACTCTCGCCTAGACCTATTAAAGCCCTACCCCTTTGCTCGCCTAGATGCGCTTCTGGCTAATTCACAGCCCAATCCCGACCTAGAACTTATCGCCCTCTCCATAGGTGAACCTAAACATTCAGCTCCCGCAATAGTTTTGGAAGCGCTTCAAGGCGCGTTAGCTGAAGTGCAGAAGTATCCAGCCACCGCGGGGAAAATAGAGCTCAAAAATGCCATTTCTGACTGGGCAAATAGTCGATTTGAGTTATCTGAAAACGAGCTGTCTGCCAATTCTCAAATATTGCCGGTAAATGGCACTCGTGAAGCGCTATTCGCCATTGTTCAAGCCCTAACAGACCCAAATAAAACTAAGGGCACTGTCGGAATGCCTAATCCCTTCTATCAAATATATGAAGGGGCCGCATTACTGGCGGGCAAAACTCCGATCTATTTCAACAGCGAATCTAAGAGCAATATGCAGCCTGATTGGAGGCAAATTTCTGATGCCGAATGGCAACAAATGGAATTGTTATTTATCTGCTCGCCCGGCAATCCTTCAGGAACATATATAGATCTGGAAGATGTCTGCTACTTGATAGAGCAAGCGGATCTGCACGATTTTGTGATTGTGAGTGACGAGTGTTATTCCGAGCTGTATTTGGACCCAAGTCATAAAGCACCAAGCATTTTGCAGGCTTGCAAAAAGCTGGGAAGAACCGACTTCTCTCGATGTTTAGCATTCCACTCCCTATCAAAACGGTCCAATCTTCCTGGGCTACGCTCAGGATTTGCAGCCGGCGATGACAAGCTTCTCACCGACTTTCTGCTCTATCGCACATACCACGGCTCTGCAATGCCCGGATATGTGCAGGAGGCAAGCATTCAAGCTTGGCAAGATGAGACTCATGCAGAAATAAATCGGCAGCTGTATAGAGATAAATACCAAGCGGTGCTGCCAAAGTTGACGGAGTATTTCGAATTTACAGAACCAGAGGCCGCCTTTTATCTTTGGCTGGACACCCCCATAGATGACCAAGAGTTCGCTAAACGACTATATGAGGAACAGAGCGTGAAGGTGGTGCCCGGAAGTTTATTGGCGCGCGATACTAAAGAGGGTAATCCAGGACAAAAAAGAATTCGTATCGCGCTGGTGGCCTCAATAGATGAGTGTGTTGAAGGCATAGATAGGTTGCTTGAGTTCACCTCTTCGCTCTCCTCGGCACTTTCGTCGACGAACTCGTCACCAGAGCCCGATGCGTAAACTCGAGCGGGTTCACTACATAAACGACAGGCTGGCTGAGCTCTATCCAGACCCGCCGATTCCCCTTGATCATTCAGACCCCTTTAGTCTTTTAGTAGCGGTATTGCTCTCAGCCCAATGTACTGACGTTCGTGTAAATACCGTTACACCTGAATTATTTAGGTTGGCAGACACTCCCGAGAAAATGGCCCAACAAAGCCATGAGGACATTCGGGCAATAATTCGGCCCTGTGGACTGTCCCCTCAGAAATCGAAAGCAATACAGGGACTCTCACAAATATTGGTAGATAGGCACGGCAGCGAAGTACCCAAAAGCTTTGAAGCGTTGGAAAGACTTCCTGGTGTCGGTCACAAAACTGCTGGGGTAGTTATGGCCCAGGCCTTTCAATATCCTAGCTTTCCGGTGGATACACACATTCATCGTTTAGCTCAACGCTGGAAACTAACCAGTGGTCATAATGTCGCCACTACGGAAGCCGATTTAAAGCGTTTTTTCCCAAAAGAACGCTGGAATAAGTTACACCTACAAATAATTTATTACGCCCGTGAACATTGTCAGGCAAGAGCTTGTTTCGGCCTGGAATGTGACATATGTAAGCACTGTTTTCCTGAACGCAAAAGAAAAATAGTCACTCGGAAGGCTTAACTTCTTCAAAATCAGCATCCTTTTTGTCAACTCGCATGTCAACATTATCGTCAATAAATATTGACATAACCTCAAATTAAGACAAAATACATCAAACTTTTGAGCTAAAACATAACCCTATGTTGACACTTTCTGAGGTATTACCTCACTTTGAAGGCAAAAAATCGCTTCTTGCAGAGCATCTTGGCATCAGCCGACAAGCGGTATCTCGCTGGAGTACGGATGCCCCTATTCCCGAGAAACACGAACTTAAGCTGCGCCACCAACTAATAGGTTGGGACGAAAACGCAACTACTGAAAAAAGTAACCCTAAGTTAACAGGAAATATCCACAGCTCTAGCAAATTAAACAATGTGAATTATGAAATTCGCGGGCCGGTACTTGAAGAGGCATATCGGCTGGAGGAGGAAGGTCACCGAATAACCAAACTCAATATCGGAAATCCTGGTGCGTTTGGGTTTCATGCACCTGAGGAAATTATTCAAGACGTAATCTACAACCTCAGTTCTGCTGAAGGTTACTGTGAATCCCGTGGATTATTTCCAGCGCGAAAAGCGGTAATGCAGGAGTGTCAGTTACGTGGAATTCCCAATGTAGGAATTAATGATATTTATATGGGCAATGGCGTCAGCGAATTGATTTTGATGTCTCTACAGGCCCTGCTTGAAAACGGCGATGAAATACTTATTCCAGCGCCGGACTACCCTCTTTGGACAGCTTCTACCAGTCTAGCAGGCGGCCGCGCAGTGCATTACCTCTGTGATGAAAATCAGGACTGGGAACCCGAACTTGAAGATATGGAGTCAAAAATCACAAATCGCACTAGAGGCATTGTGGTAATAAACCCCAATAATCCAACTGGCGCGGTCTACAGCAAAGAGACTCTAAAGCGCATTGCGGTATTAGCCGAAAAGCATAACTTGATTGTGTTCGCTGATGAAATATACGACAAGGTGCTATACGACGGAGCCGTTCACACGCCCTTCTCTACGATAACCGAAGAGTGTTTAGTAATTAGTTTTGGAGGACTTTCGAAGAACTACCGACTGGCAGGCTTTCGCTCTGGTTGGTTGATTGTTAGCGGCGCTAAAGAAAAAGCAAAAGACTATTTGGAAGGCATCAATATTCTGGCATCCATGCGCCTTTGTGCAAATGTGCCGGGGCAACTTGCGGTGCAAACCGCTCTTGGTGGGTACCAAAGCATTAAGGACTTGGTGTTACCTGGCGGCCGCCTCAAGCAGCAGAGAGATGTTGCTTGGCAAGCGTTAATTGACATTCCTGGCGTAAGCTGTGTCAAACCCAAGGGAGCGCTTTATCTCTTTCCAAAATTGGATCCAAAGATGTACCTGATAGACGATGATGAGAAATTTGTTCTTGATTTGCTAAAGAGCAAGCAACTGCTTTTAGTGCAGGGAACCGCCTTTAATTGGCCGACACCTGATCATTTACGTATTGTTTTCCTTCAACAGCACGAAGAATTGCAGCTTTCCATTGACAAACTAGGCCATTTCCTCAAAAAATACAGGTCTTAAAATAGACGCCATGAATTGGTGTGTTTGTATCTACACTTGGGGAAGGAAAGTTGAGTAATCAAAATAATAAGAAAACAGAAGATGTCGAATCAGAAATCGATTTTCATGAAGCCGCTGTGGTAAATGAAAAAGGGGAAGAAGTAGCTATTACGGAAGAAATGGTCCGAGAAGCAATAAATAAGCTTGACCAGGAAGCCCGCTCTGAATCGGATAGTTAATATTTAGAGCTCAGGCTTTAAGAAACCAAAAGCTTGTAACTTCGAACTATCCGAACTGAACTCAGAGACTTCTGTTCTATGCGCGTAATTCTTGCGTAAGAAATCAAAGCCCTCTCCACCAGCGCTAAGACTAGCGCGAAGGACTGCATCATCTCTGCGTGGGTCATAGACTTCTAATAATGCAGCGCTCCAATCCTCACTCTCAATATTGCAGAGATTTTCTGTTCTAACGATTTCTGGCTCGAAAGGGATATTGAACTGGTTAAAAAGTGCCTCGAAGACAAATTGGCTTCCTCGTGACTTCGCTCCGGCGGAATATCCAGCGATATGCGGCGTCGCTATTTCGCAAGCATCAACTATGTCAGTATCTATCGAAGGCTCACCGGACCAAACATCAAATATTAATCGAATATCAGGCCGTATTTTCAATACCCGTTTTAGGTCTTCTTCATTGATAACCTCACCTCTGCCGGCATTGATCAATAGTGCCCCCTGAGGAACCTGAATCAACTGGTCGTAGCTCAGCATGTTTTTAGTCGGATATTGCCCTGCCACAGTTAATGGCGTGTGTAGGCAAATAACCTCCGAAGCGAGAACTTCATCTAGGCCAACTAGGTTCGACTGCTGCTCAGAAGCAAGAAAGGGGTCGTAGCATAGGCATTGTGCGTTCAGTTTTTGCAAGGCCTGGTAAAGCTGCCCGCCAACCTGTCCACAGCCAACAATCCCAAAATTACGCTCTCTCGGGTCTAGTCCAATCGCCGCTAGGGAGCAAAACACGTAATCAACCACTGACTGTGCATTACTTCCTGCCGCATAGACGCATGGGATGGCCCTATCTCTAAGGTACTCCATATCTAAATGGTCAACTCCTGCAGTCGCACTAGCTACAAATTTTACGGAGCTTCCTTCTAATAAATCTCTGTCTACTTTGGTAACCGAGCGAACTAGTAATGCATCGGCTTCTCTCAAGTGCTCTAATTTTAAGCTGCGCCCTGAAACTCTAATAATTTCAACATCCGGCACATAAAATCTGGAAGGAATTGGAATATTTTCGTCAACAATAACTTTGGTCAAAATTCTGTCTCAATAATTTCGGAAGCGGATATTAATAGCTCACCGCTCGAGTTTCGTAGCGCGCTTATAAACTGGTTTGAGCGTGCAAGGCTACCATTGCTCAGATATTCAATGGCAAAGTTTTTCATTTGTTCCACAAAGTAAATTGGCAAAGGCTCAGCAACTCCACCTTGAAGATTCAAATTATCCACGCTTGGCCGGAAAGGCACTCCTGCAGCAGATGAAAATAACCACTCAAGGGACTGTGGACGAGACTCGACCAGAAAGAATGCCTTCTGCTGGTCTGCATCGCGTCCGTCAGGAGCATACCAATATCCGTAGTCTAGTTGCTCGCGACGCTTGGCACCCGCGACACACCAATGAGCTACCTCGTGCAAGGCACTTTGAACATAGTCTAGTTTGTAAAAAACTTGGGCGGTGCTCTTAATTGCTGAAGGCTCAATACCTGAGGGCACGAAACTTGGAGGAATATATTCCGGTTCTTCAAAGCCCCCTAACAGGCAAACATTGTGACTGCTAGAAAAGCTAGAGTTAAAAATTTGTTCGACTTGAGTATGGGTGAGAGCCAAGGAAACAACTCGAAAAAGAAAGGATTTATTGGAACTTAGGTGGTCGATTAGTAAATCACAAAAAAACCTATACAACAAGATGTTGTGTTTTTTTTGAGAGCGTTATACCTTATCTAGTAGTGGCGCGATAAATCAGCCGTAATTCCACTACTTTAGGAGATACTCATGGGCCCATCCCTTGACGTAGATTTTTCAAGTAACGTAGTTGATATTTTTTCGGGAGACACCTGGTCAGAAAAGCGACAGAAACGCTTTATCAGATTAGCGCCAGAAATCGATGGCATGGAAATGCTCTACACCAACGAGCAAAATCCAAAAAAACTTTTTACTCTTAAGATCCTCTGCTGGGGCCTTCGCGAAAACGGCGAAATTGATGGACTGGTTCCCTGGCTCGATAAGATCCTTCCCTGCACAGAAATAGACGACGCTCTTCAGGGTAGTTGGCAGGGGTATTTTGACCCTGGCATTGAGCAGATATATTTTGAGCCGCCTGAACACAAAATGGCTGAGCTAGATGCCGCAGCGGAATACTACCAATACGAATGCGATTCCGATGAGGAGGTAGTTCAGGAAATCTCGGACAACATCGGCACACACGCAGTTCTATCTGGCGACGATTTTCAAAGTATTACCCTAGCTGAGGTAGTCAGTTGGCGTCTCAAAAATAGTGGCGAGATGAGCGCCATGCTAATCGATGAAACATTGGTTGCCACTACACCGGTATTGCCGGGGGACCCCTGCCTTTTCTCCGCCCATGAGCGTGGTGACTTCCAATACTATTTTCAGCACCATATTGCCAACAAGTTGAAGGAAAAGGATCCGGAAGCCATTGCCGCTATCGCTAATTTGATGAATCGAGGCTAGCTGGCGCTGACTGTTCAATTCGAGCTGCTCGAATCTAGCTGCTCGAATCTAACAGCTCCTTTGCTTGAAGGAGCTGCTTAGCTTTCTCAGAAGTTACCAAACTGGCGGATTCTGTTTCCGCATCCCAGAGCAATTTCATTCGACCCTGCTCAAGAGCACGCAAGGCATTATTTACCTTCTGCTCGGTACTTAATTCCTGCTCGCCATAGTCTGTTCCGTCCCGAGTTACTATCTCTTCGAGAAGACTTTCTAACACTTCCTTTTTAAGTGTTTTTTCGGGAATAATCATCTGCTGCCCTCGCCGCGTATAATGGGATTTTTTTCGAGTATTGGATTGTGCAACAGCATTACATTATTTCCTATATCGGCATAGACCGTCCCGGGCTAGTAGACCAAATAAGTAAGATCATTCATGAGGTTGGTGGCAGCTGGCAATCAAGTCGCTCAGCAAACTTAGCGGGAATGTTCAGCGGCATGGTTCATGTAAGCGTGGACCAGAGCAACGAAGGCTCTCTCAGTGAAGCCGTAAGCAAGCTTAAGTCTGATTCATTGCAGATATCCGTAACTCCGGTAAAAGCTATTGAAAGGGCTCCAGAGGCGCTCCTAGAAGTTAAAGTGGTTGGGGCAGACCGAAAAGGTATCGTGCGCGAAGTTTCCAGCCGATTATCTAGCCTGGGAATTAATTTGGAAGAGTTAGAAACTCAAGTATCCCCTGCCCCTATGTCAGGCGATCCAATGTTTACCGCTGTAGCGCAGGTTTCCATTCCACAAGACCTAAATATAGATCTTCTTCGAGATGCCTTGGAGCAACTCTCCGACGATCTAATCGTAGAAATTAAGAAAATATAGGCAGAATTTTGTTGAACCTGGTTCTCTATCAACCGGAGATACCCCCGAATACGGGGAATATTATTCGACTCTGCCACAACTGCGGATTTACTCTACATCTGATAGAGCCTCTTGGCTTTGATTTGGATGACAAGCGACTACGTCGTGCAGGACTAGACTATATCGAATGGGAGAACATGAAAGTTCACGCCAGTTGGGAACAATATTGTGCCGACTCGCCAGAGGCTACTCGATATGCAATTTCCACAAAGGGCACAAAGAGGCATTGCGACGCAAAGTTCAAAGCCGGCGACCATCTCATACTAGGCCCGGAAACTCGTGGCTTGCCTACAGAAATTCTTGAAAACATGAGTACAGACCACATTCTTAGAATTCCAATGCGTGAGAACAGCCGCAGCTTAAATTTATCTAACGCAGCTGCAGTATTAGTCTACGAGGCTTGGAGACAAATGGACTTTGGTGGCTCGGAATGAGCACAAAAATAGGCATCTTCTACGGCTCTAGCACTTGTTATACGGAAATGGTCGCGGAACAAATTTATGCCCAGCTAGGGCCCGAGAAAGCCACCCTGCACAATATCGTCGATACCCCCATCTCTAGATGCCTAGATTACGAATACCTACTGTTCGGCATACCTACCTGGGATTATGGTGAGCTACAGGAAGACTGGGAGAATATCTGGGACGATATATCGGACCTGGATCTCACAGGCACAAAGGCCGCTATATTTGGCCTTGGAGACCAGGTCGGATATCCGGAATGGTTTCAGGATGCGATGGGATACCTTTATCACCTTCTAAAATCTCAAGGTACCGAATTGACTGGCCATTGGCCGGATCGAGGTTATGAATACACTGAATCCAAAGCACTAACAGAGGATAAGACAAAGTTTGTTGGCTTATCTTTGGACGATGAGAACCAGGCAGACTTAACGGAAGACCGAATTGCAAAATGGCTAGATTCAGTAGATTTTTGTTCTGATGGCTAGCTGCGATTTATAGAGCCGAGCGTTTTAAGAACAATTCCAGCGCACCAATCAGACAAACAAAAAAGCCCTCATTTAGAGGGCCTTTTTGTTTGATTGGTCGGAGCGGCCGGATTTGAACCGACGACCACTACACCCCCAGTGTAGTGCGCTACCAAACTGCGCTACGCTCCGGTTTGATGGGGATTTCGAGGGCGCGATCATACATTAGCGCCCGTCAAAACTGAACGGATATCTGAAATCTGCTCTGAATTTTATTCTGAAGTATTTTTACCTAAAAGGACTTCTAGGCCAGGGTTTTAAGAACGGACTCTAACTCTTTGATCACGTCGGCAACTAGTTCCTGCTGCTTAGTTGATTCTTTACTTTCCGGGCCCTTGATTAAGCATTGTCTAGCGCCACCGATGGTATAGCCCTGCTCGTACAACAACCCACGTATTTGACGAATAAGAATTACGTCTTGTCTTTGATAGTAACGACGATTGCCGCGTCGTTTAATAGGACTTAGATTAGGGAATTCTTGTTCCCAGTAGCGCAGTACATGAGGCTTAACGTCACAGAGAGTACTAACTTCACCTATAGTGAAATAGCGTTTACTCGGAATCTCTGGTAGTTCGTTATTCTGACTGGCTTCCAGCATCACTCTCTACTCTTGCGCGTAATTTCTGTCCTGGCCGGAAAGTAACCACTCTGCGCGCAGAAATTGGGATTTCTTCGCCGGTTTTTGGATTACGTCCTGGTCGGGGTGTTTTATCTCTAAGTTCGAAATTTCCGAAGCCAGAGAGTTTTACCGATTCGTTGCCCTCAAGAGACTGCCTGATCTCCTCAAAGAAGCATTCAACAATATCTTTTGCTTCACGTTTATTTAGCCCGAGGTCTTCAAATAGCATTTCCGCTATTCCGGCTTTTGTTAGGGCGTCAGACATATATTCTTATCTCTGTTGTGCGTTCAAACGCTGTTCAAGTCCTGTGACAATTTCCGTAACTGCCACATTTACATCTTCTTCCTGCAGGGTGCGCGAAGAATGCCGAAAGGTCAAGCCCACGGCCACACTTTTTTGATTGGAATCAATACCCTGGCCCGTATATATATCAAATAGCCTGATGTTTTTTAAGAGGTCAGATGAGGCTAATTTTATCTCCTCAATCAGCCTGCTAGCCTCTATATCCCTGTCTAAAACAACCGCAATATCCCGCCGTACGCCGGGGTACTTAGTAGGTGCCTGAAAACCGGGTACCTGTGCGCCCAGTAAGGGCTGTAGATCAACTTCAAACACATAAGTGGCCACGCTAATATCCATATCCTGCAGCAGCTGAGGGTGAACCGCGCCTATTTTGCCGATTTCCTCTCCATCCAATATAACTGTGGCGGATTGCCCTGGATGTAGGTATTCAGCCTCTTGCTGGGCCACATACTCCAGATTTTTACCACTTTGTCGGGCCAAGGCATCCAATTCAGCCTTTATCTGGTAAAAACTCACTTCCTCGGTCTTATCAGTCCAGTTTTCCGGATTTGCACTGCCGCATATCAACGCAGCAAGATTTGATCTTTGCTTAATATCGCTTTTATCGACACTGGTTGAAGTAAAGTTTAATCCCGACTCGAATATACGCAGTCTTGGTTCTTGCCTTGCCAGATTACGAGCAGCCGTTTCCAGTAGCCCCGGTATCATCGAAGGGCGCATAACGCTCATATCAGAGGCTAAGGGGTTTTGTACAGTTACCTGCCGTGAAGAGTCAGCTACTTGATTTGCCAATTCAGGAGAGATAAAGCTGTAAGTTATAACTTCCCTAAAACCACGAGAGACCATCTGATCGACTAGATCCCTAGTGTTCAGTTGATTTTCTGGGCTGCGACCAAGACGTAAATTTGCGGGAATAGCTTTTGCCGGAATATTGTCGTAGCCGGCTACACGCGCAATTTCCTCTATTAGATCCACCTCATATTGCAGGTCGAATCGCCATGAAGGAGGACGGATTTTCCATTCATCTTCTTTGCTATCCAGAATTTCACAACCGAGGCCAGACAAAATGCGTTGGATCTCGTTCGATTCGTAAGTTCTGCCGATTAGCAGCTCCAGCTGGGACTTACGCAAAGACAGGGCTTCCATATTTGGTAAATGTTTCTGGCTAACTTTTTCGATAACGGGACCGGCTTTGCCACCTACAATTTGTAGCAAGAGCTCTGTTGCTCTCTCTATTGCCCGGCTCTGTAGCTGTGAATCAACTCCTCTTTCAAAACGGTGAGAAGATTCTGTATGAAGACCATGTCGGCGCGCTCTGCCTGTAATAGCTGCCGGCGCAAAGAAAGCACTCTCCAAAAGTATATTGGTGGTTTCTGAAGACACTCCAGAGCCAGCGCCGCCCATAATGCCAGCCATCGCTAAAGCCTTTTCCTTGTCCGCAATAACCAAGACATCAGCTTGCAAATCCACTTCTTTACCGTCTAAAAGAGTTAGCTTTTCAGCCTTTTTGGCCATACGAACGCTAATACCGCCATCAAGGGAATCAAGGTCAAAGGCATGCATAGGTTGGCCAAGTTCAAGCATCACATAGTTAGTGACATCTACGACGGGGTCAATTACGCGAATACCTGCACGGCGCAGTCTTTCTTGGATCTCTAGTGGACTCTTAGCGCTAAGATCAACACCCTGAATCACTCTAGCCATATATCTGGGGCAGGCTTCCGGTGCTTCCAAAGAAACCGGGAAGATTGCATCAGAGAGCTGCTCGGACGCGGACTGCGTAGGAGCAGTTAGTGTCGTTTCATTTAACAGGGCTACCTCACGTGCAACGCCTAATACGGACAAACAATCCGCTCTATTCGGTGTTAAATCCACATCGATGACTTGGTCATCAAGCTGGAGCCAATCGCGAATATCTTGTCCTACGGGCGCATCTTCAGGGAGTTCCCAAAGGCCATCGATACTGGACTCAAAACCCAATTCATCGGCTCCGCAAAGCATGCCGTTGGACTCTACTCCCCGCAACTTGGCTTTGGTGATTTTGAAGTCTTCTGGAAGTACCGCTCCGACCACAGCGCAGGCGGCTTTGAGCCCTACTCTCGCGTTGGCAGCGCCACAGACGATTTGTACTGTCGCATTACCGGTATTTACACTACACACTCTAAGCTTGTCGGCATCAGGGTGAGGCGAAACCTCTGTTATTTGCGCAACGACAACGTCCTTAAAAGCCGCAGCAGCCGGCTCAACCGAGTCCACCTCCAGACCAGCCATAGTTAGCTGATGGATTAGTGTCTCTGTATCAATTTCAGGATTAGTCCAGGTACGTAACCAGGCTTCGCTGAGCTTCATTAGTTTGCTCTCATTTGGTTATTCATAGTGCCTACCCTAGTACTGCCTGAGAAATTGCAGATCATTTTCAAAAAATAATCTCAGGTCATTTACGCCATAACGCAACATAGCTAGACGCTCTACACCCATGCCAAAGGCAAAGCCGGTATATATCTCTGGATCTACACCGGCGGATTTAAAGACGTTTGGATGAACCATTCCACAGCCACCAACTTCCAGCCAACCTGTTTGTTTGCAGATTCGACAACCGGCGCCCGAACAATGGGTACATTGCATATCTATTTCGGCAGATGGTTCTGTAAATGGGAAGTACGAAGGTCTAAACCGTACTGGATAATCACCTTCGAAAAAGCCGTTTAGAAAATCGCTAACGCAAGCCCTAAGCTGCGCCATGCTCACACCCTTATCCACTACCAGCCCTTCAACCTGATGAAACATTGGCGTGTGGGTTACATCTGAATCACAGCGGTACACACGACCCGGACATATGCATCGAATCGGCGGCTCCTGGGTTTCCATGGTGCGAATCTGCACTGGCGAAGTATGCGTACGAAGCACATGGCTAACGCTCGCATTGCCTGTATCTAAATTGCCCCTCTCTATATTTGTGTCTATATAGAAAGTATCGTGCATAGCCCTTGCAGGATGATCAGCCGGGATATTTAGCGCTTCAAAATTATGGAAGTCGTCTTCGATCTCCGGGCCCGTTTCGATACTAAAACCAGCCTGGCTAAATAATTCCTCAATACGTCTCAATGTCCGAGTAACCGGGTGCAGCGAACCGCGAGAATTACCTCCAGAAGGAAGAGTTACATCAATCTGTTCTTCCAAAAGGCGTGCTTCCATCGCCGCAGCTTCCATCAAAGACTTTCTGGACTCTATGGCTTGCTGAACTTCAACCTTAGCTTCATTGATTTTTGCACCAGCAGCGGGGCGCTCTTCAGGCGATAATTTACCTAAACCTTTGAGCAGCTGTGTTAAAGCTCCTTTTTTACCCAAAGCTTCTACCCGCAAGGCTTCAAGAGCCTTCAGGTCAGATGCCTTCGCTACGGTTTGCAGTAAATCTTCAGTTATCTGTTTGAGTTCGTTCATTTTCTCTCACAAAAAAAGGGAGCGAGCAAAGCCCTCTCCCTTCCGTTGTAAGAAATTAGGCTAATGCCTAATTTCTTAATATATTTGATCAGGCTTTCAATCAGACCAGGGCGGCTTTTGCTTTCTCAACTACTTGAGAAAAAGCCACTTTGTCATTCATTGCCATATCGGCGAGAACTTTTCGATCAAGATCAATACCTGATTTCTTAAGGCCGGCAATAAGCTGGCTATAAGTAATACCTTCAGCACGAGACTGGGCATTGATTCGAGCGATCCATAATTGACGAAAGGTACGTTTCTTTGCCTTGCGGTCACGATAGGCGTACTGGCCTGCTTTAGTGACAGCTTGCTTGGCAACTCGGTATACCCGACTACGGGCACCGTAATAACCTTTTGCTTGATCTAGAACTTTCTTGTGACGGCGACGAGCCGTTACACCACGTTTAACTCTTGGCATCTCTTATCCTCCTATCTGTTACTTAGCGCGCAGCATACGATCAACATGGATCGCATCTGATTTATTCAACTGGCTGGTACCGCGCAGTTGACGTTTACGCTTTGTAGTCATCTTAGTAAGGATGTGGCTCTTGTTAGCGTGCTTATGTTTATATTTACCAGAGCCGGTTTTTTTAAACCGTTTAGCTGCTCCACTGTGTACTTTTGCCTTAGGCATTTCACTTCTCCGCATTCATTAGTTTATTAGCGCTTTATGTTCTATTCGGTTTGCTCATAGAGCTCGCCGGTTCGATTTAGGCGTCTAGTTTTTCTTTTTAGGGGCCAGCACCATAGTTAACTGGCGACCCTCCATCTTAGGAAACTGTTCGACGGCGGAAATCTCCGCAAGATCGGTTTCGACGCGTTTCAGCATCTCCATTCCGAGCTCTTGGTGTGCCATCTCACGACCGCGGAACCGTAAAGTCACCTTGGTCTTGTCTCCTGCTTCAAGGAAACGTATCAGGTTGCGTAGTTTTACCTGATAGTCGCCAACGTCCGTATGTGGACGGAATTTCATTTCTTTAACTTGGATTTGCTTCTGCTTTTTCTTGGCAGCCGCTTTTTGCTTCTTCGCTTCAAAGACGAATTTTCCATAATCCATCACTTTACAAACTGGCGGCTCACCCATTGGCGCAATTTCTACCAAGTCAAGTGACGCTTCGCCCGCTACTTTTAGAGCTTCGGCTAAAGTAACAACACCCAGTTGCTCGGCGTCCGGTCCAACTAATCTCACAGATACTGCTGTGATCTCGTCGTTTATTTTGGGCCGTTCTTTTCGGCTTGGATTGATAAGCAATACTCCAGTTAATTAGCAATACGACCGCGGCGGTCTACGTCTTCCTGAAGTAACGAAACAAACTCATTAAGAGTCATTGACCCAAGGTCTTCGCCACTTCGATTACGTACCGCGACAGTCTCTGATTCAGCCTCTCTATCTCCCAATACTAGGAGGTAAGGAATACGCTGTATTGTGTGCTCGCGGATTTTAAAGCCGATCTTCTCGTTTCTCAAGTCACTTTCTACACGAAAGCCCTGTTTTTTCAGGCTTTTAGCCACTTTTTTCGAATAATCGGCCTGTCGGTCAGTTATATTCAGAATTGAAACCTGTTTTGGTGCCAACCAAGCGGGAAACGCTCCTTCGTATTGTTCGATCAAAATACCGATAAATCGCTCAAAAGAACCCAATATTGCCCGGTGTAACATCACAGGAGTTTGCCGTGATCCATCTTCTGCAACATATTGAGCTTCTAAACGACCCGGCATAGAAAAATCGACCTGAATAGTTCCGCATTGCCAGATTCTTCCAAGGCAATCTTTCAAAGAAAATTCAATTTTTGGACCGTAGAAAGCACCCTCCCCAGGTAACAAATCCCAGGCAAGTTTTTTGGCGTCTAGTGCTTCCTTGAGAGACGCTTCCGCTTTGTCCCAATCTGCATCGCTACCTACGCGTTTCTCAGGTCGAGTAGATAATTTGATCAGCACTTCTTCAAATCCAAAATCGGTATAAACCTGATACAAGAGATCGATAAAGGTCGCTACCTCTTCCTGAATCTGAGCCTCAGTACAGAAAATATGTGCGTCGTCCTGAACAAAGCCTCTAACTCGCATCAATCCCTGCAGCGTACCGCTGGCTTCGTTTCTATGGCAGCTGCCAAATTCGGCAAGGCGTAGTGGCAAGTCTCTATAGCTACGTAAACCCTGATTGAAAACCTGCACGTGGCATGGGCAATTCATCGGTTTGACCGCGTAGTCTCGGCTTTCAGATTCGACCGTAAACATATCTTCGCGGAATTTGTCCCAATGACCGGATTTTTCCCAGAGACTGCGATCAACAATTAGCGGGGTTTTTATCTCCTCGTAGCCATTGTTCGATTGCACTCGGCGCATATATTCTTCGATAGTTGAATAGATGCTCCATCCCTTGGGGTGCCAAAACACCATTCCGGGCGCCTCTTCTTGAAGGTGGAAGAGATCGTATTTCTTGGCCAATTTGCGATGGTCGCGTTTCTCCGCTTCCGCAAGCATATTCAGATGTTTTTTTAATTGCTTTTTGTCGGGAAAGGCCAGGCCATATATACGCTGAAGCTGTTTATTTACCTGATCACCGCGCCAATATGCGCCTGAAACTCTCATCAACCTAAAGTGATGGCAAAAGCTCATATTAGGCACATGAGGCCCTCGACACATGTCGATATATTCTTCGTGGTGATAGAGTCCTGGGCGATCATCCTTGGCAATATTCTGCTCGAGGATTTCCATTTTGTAGGTTTCACCGCGCTCTTCAAAAACCTTGTGGGCTTGTTCCCAGCTCACCACTTCTTTCACAACTTGATAATCGCTCTTGGCGAGCTCTTTCATTCGCTGCTCTAAATTCTGAATATCAACTTCCGTCAACTGATGCTCAAGATCTATATCGTAGTAAAAACCATTCTCTATAGTCGGCCCGATAGCCATCTTGGCGTCTGGCCATAACTGCTTGAGGGCGTGCCCGATAAGATGCGCGCAGGAGTGACGAATAATCTCCACACCCTCTTCATCTCGAGTAGTAAAAAGCGTTACTTCTGAGTCTTCGCTAATCAGATCACTGGTATCGCGGAGTTCGCCATTGACGCGGCCGCCCAAAGTGGCTTTAGCCAAGCCAGGGCCGATATCCGCAGCAATTTCGTAAACAGTTACTGGTTTGTCAAAGACGCGTTGGGAACCATCGGGAAGAGTAATTGTAGGCATGTCTAGATCCTTTTCAGTGGTGGCCCATACGAGAGGTCACGTGAGTTTAAAAATTGGTACGACCGAGTGGATTCGAACCACCGACCCCTACCATGTCAAGGTAGTGCTCTAACCAACTGAGCTACGGTCGTACAGTATTATTCGAGGCGCGCGATTTTAGCGACTATGGGTCCAAATAACAACGATCTACCCGAGATCACAATCAACTCAATCGGACCATTTTATCCTGAAGCTTACCAACTTCATCCCTCAGCTGGGCTGCCTGTTCAAATTCAAGATTTTGGGCATGGTCGTACATACGATTTTCCAACTTCTTAACCAACTCAGAAATAGCTTTAGGCGTAACTGCATCTCTGGACTCCAATACATAATCGGCCTGTGGCTCCGCGACCAGCCCTTTGGATTTTCGGCCCTTCTTACCGGGAATAACTCGCGCTCCTTCAAGGATATCTGCAACATCCTTAAAGATGGTTTTTGGCTCTATACCAAATTTCTTATTGTTGGCGATCTGCTTATCCCGACGTCGGTCGACTTCTTCGATGGCTCGCTTCATGGAGTCTGTAATGCGGTCGGCATAGAGGATAGCGCGTCCCTCCGCGTTACGTGCGCCTCTACCCATAGTTTGAATCAGGGATCGGTCAGATCTTAGAAAACCCTCTTTATCGGCGTCTAAGATAGCCACAAGAGCAACTTCCGGCATATCTAAACCTTCACGCAAGAGATTTATACCCACCAAGACATCAAATACTCCCAATCGAAGGTCGCGGATAATTTCTATTCTCTCAACCGTATCTATATCGGAGTGCAGATAACGAACCCTTACGCCCTGCTCCGCCAGATACTCGGTCAAATCTTCTGACATTCTTTTAGTCAGAGTAGTTATTAGCACTCGCTGCTTTTTCGCCGCGCACTTGTGGATTTCCGAAAGCACATCACCCACCTGTGTTGTTGCAGGTCGTATTTCTATAGTCGGGTCGAGCAATCCCGTTGGCCGAACAATCTGTTCGACCACAGCGCCCGCATGCGCAGCCTCATATTTACCCGGCGTAGCACTTACAAAAACTAACTGAGTGGTAAGAGATTCCCACTCTTCAAACATCAAAGGTCGGTTGTCCATTGCTGACGGTAATCTAAAGCCGTAGTTCACTAAAGTTTCTTTGCGCGATCTATCGCCTTTGTACATTGCACCGAGTTGCGGAATTGTCACATGAGACTCATCGACAATCACAAGCGCATCATTGGGCAAGTAGTCAAATAAAGTTGGCGGCGGCTCACCCTGAATGCGTCCTGACAGATAGCGGGAATAGTTTTCTACACCGTTGCAGTAACCTAATTCCTTCATCATTTCTAGATCATAGCGAGTTCGCTGCTCTAGGCGTTGAGCTTCAACAAGCTGATCTTGTGCACGCAATACCTTTAGCCGGTCATCCAGCTCCAAAGCAATATGATCGACGGCCTTCAGGATGGTACCCCGCGGAGTTGCGTAATGGGTTTTGGGGTAGATAGTTATGCGCGGAACATCTCCTCTGGACTCGCCCGTAAGGGGATCGAAGAGTGATATTTTTTCGAGCTCTTCATCAAATAATTGAATTCGGACGGCAAGCTCATCAGACTCCGCAGGAAATACATCGATAATATCCCCGCGCACCCTAAAGGTGGCCCGCCGAAAATCTGTGTCGTTGCGGGTATATTGGAGCTCAGCCAAACGAGACAATATAAACCGCTGATTTACCAAATCACCTCTAACCAAATGCAGCATCATCTTTAGATAAGCATCTGGATCACCCAAACCGTATATTGCCGAAACCGTTGCCACCACAATTACGTCACGACGCTCTAGTAGCGCTTTGGTTGCTGATAGACGCATCTGTTCGATATGTTCGTTTATCGAAGCATCCTTCTCAATAAAGGTGTCAGATGCCGGCACATAGGCTTCCGGTTGATAGTAATCGTAGTAAGAAACAAAATACTCAACGGAGTTCCGCGGAAAGAACTCTTTGAATTCCCCATAAAGTTGCGCGGCTAACGTTTTGTTGTGAGCCATTACAATGGCAGGTCTATTTGATTCCGCTATTACATTTGCAATTGTGAAGGTTTTCCCTGACCCGGTGACACCAAGTAAGGTCTGACTAGCCAAGCCGTCATCTAGGCCTTCTAGGAGCTGCTTAATGGCCGCTGGTTGGTCACCTGCAGGCTGATACTTTGATGTTAATTCGAACTCTCTATTACTCAATGAAAAAATGCCCTCAGAAGTTGCCCATAGTCTATTGACCCTTTTGGGGCGCGTCTATAAGATACGCGGCCTCACGATTCCGACTTAGCTCAGTTGGTAGAGCAATTGACTGTTAATCAATGGGTCGCTGGTTCGAGCCCAGCAGTCGGAGCCAATTACAAAAAAACCTCCTATATGGGGGTTTTTTTGTGGGGAATTGATAAAGGCATCTCCGATGCCAGTTAATCAATGGTGAAACCACGTGGCTTTCACCTAGTTCGAGCCCAGCAGTCGGAGCCACACAATAAAAAAGCCCTCCGAAGAGGGCTTTCAAGTCTGATCTAATAGAAGGCTACCTAAAGCTCAGTCTCAACGGTGTAATCAACTTTTCTATCAATATCTGAATTCGCTTGCAGGCTGTTGGCATAGGCCATCCATTCCATCTCACTGCGTTCTAATGCGACCTGCTCTCTTGCTTGCGCTAATTGCTCGCTGGTCTGATTAGCTAGTTCGCCAGCTCGAGCTTCGGTAATGCGATAAACATGATAATCGCCATTGGCAGATTGTCCGCCAGATACGACAGGCAGACCTACATCTACCAATGTGCTGAATATCAATGCGCCAACTTCGCCACCATCTGCTCTAGGTGAATCCAACGCCGCTTGCCATGCATAGCCTTCACGTTCAGCAACACTATCCAAGGTAGCTCCATTGCCAATTTCCGTTTCCAGTGTCGATGCAATTTCCTGCAGAAGCGCTCCCGCTTCTTCTGATTGCAATTGAGCAACAATAAGATCGCGTACCTGATCTATCGCTGGAATGGAACTTGGTAGAAATTCATTTATGTGCACAATAATTGCCTGGTTTTCGGCAAGCTCTATTACTTCACTGTTTAGTTCACTTTCAACCACAATATCGCTAAAGCCAATAGCTCTCACCTGAGCATTGCCCGCGATACCTGTACCTGCATTTTCAGTGAAGGGCTCAGTAGTTAAGGTTTCCAGTTTATCTCCGGCTGAGAAGGCCTCTTTTAACTCTTCGATATTGTCTGTTGAAAACGCCAGCTCACGAAGTTCGTCTAAGGCATTTAAATAAGCATCTGCTGCTATTTCATTGCGCACTTCCAGTTCAATTGGCGCGTACTGGGTTTCAATATCAAATGCGGTTTCTGTAATTTCAGATACTAGGATCAAATGAGTTCCCGCATCAGTTACAACAGCGCCTGTTATTTGGCCTGCGTCCAGATCTAGAATCGCAGCTTCAAAAGCATCTGGGAAGGTAGCGCCACCGGTATAACCCAGATCACCACCAAAGTTTGCCGAGCCAATATCAGCAGAAAACTCAGCGGCTAGATCGGAAAAAGCTTCGCCGGCGCCAAAACGACTTTGGACTTCGGCAACTTGCTGATCAACAGAGGAATCAATTTTGGCTTCAAAAAGAATATGGGAAACACGTCTCTGGTCTCCCTGCTGAGCCTTTAATAGTTCGAAGCGTTCCATTACCAAATCGGAGAGATTGGAAGTCTCCATGGTCTCTTCAAGAAAAAGATCGGAGCTCAGACTCACATAATCCAAAGAGACCATATCTGGCTCTCTATAATCCTCTTGGTAAAAATTAAAGTAAGACTCTACATCTTCATCGGGAATCTGAATCGAAGCCATCACGTCGGCTTGCGGGATTGTGAAATATTGGTAAGAACGGGTTTCTTCCGTTAGCTCAATGCGTCGACGCAGATCTTCCTGGGTGGCAAAGCTGGTGGCACGAATACCCACTAAAATTTGATTGGCAATGGTTTCGTTAGCTAATGCTTCCATAAAGGAGCTTGGCGTATAGCCGTAGTTCTGCAAAAAAACGCTGAATGCGGCTTGGCTGAATTCGCCTGCAACTTGAAAGGTCGGCATAGAGCGAACCTGATTAGCTAGATACTCTTCAGACACTCGTAATTTGTCACTCTTCGCTTTAGATAAAAGTGCCTTTTGCTCAATTAATTGATCCAAAGCCACTGGACGAACCAGGTTCTCATCAATAAGTGAGGGGTCAGCATTTGCACCTAGATAACTCATTATCTGATTTATCTGGGTAACCACCGCTCGCTCGAGCTCCAACTCTGTGATCTCTTCGCCGTTAACTGTAGCCACATCAACAACACGGGTGCTGTTCAAAAATATTGATTCAACACCAAAAAAGGCCAATGGGATTGCGATTAACGCAACGAGGATACCGGCTACTGCGCCTGATAGATTTTCTCTTAAGCTCTGGATCATTCTATTTGTCTTTCTATTGTCTTGAAATTAGATGTTTCGTTTTAATAAGAAAAAGGCGCATCGAAATGCGCCTTTACACTCACGCTGGCCTCTGGTTTACCAGAGCCCAGCTACACCACCAAATTAATGATTAACGGCGTCTTTGAGCGCTTTACCAGCTTTAAAGCCAGGTACTGTTGCAGCAGCAATCTGGATAGTTGCACCAGTTTGCGGGTTGCGACCAGCGCGTGCAGCGCGATCTTTAACAGAGAATGTACCAAAACCAACCAGAGATACAGAATCTCTTGATTTCAGGGCATTCGTAATGCTTTCAGTAACCGCGTCCAGCGCTGCGCCGGCTTTGGCTTTGGAAATATCTGCAGATGATGCAATTTGATCAATAAGTTCGCTTTTATTCACGTTTTCATACCTTCTATTGAGTGATCGAATAAGAGGGCCTTTCAGCTACCTCCCCAAGGGTGCTCGTGTCTTTGTATTTATCCCCTAAGCACCGGGCAATCGTTTATACCAAGTGGCCTAGCGTCCGGTCAAGCACCTATTGCTAATGAGTGCTCGGTCGGACCGAATCTGAGGCCTCTTTATCGCGTTCTTTTTGCCCTTTTTGCAGACTTTTGTCTACTAAGGGAATTGGGCTAGATTCCAGAGCGATTTCCAAAACTTCATCAATCCAGCGAGCTGTTTTGATGGTGAGGTCTTGTTTAATATTATCCGGTATCTCACTGATATTTTTCTCATTACCTGCTGGGATAATTACCGTTTTGATACCGCCTCGGTGAGCGGCCAGTAACTTTTCTTTAAGCCCTCCGATGCTCAAAACTTCGCCTCGTAAGGTGATTTCGCCAGTCATGGCGACGTCCGAGCGAACCGGAATTTTTGTTAACTCAGAAACTAGTGCGGTTACCATGCCAACACCCGCACTTGGACCATCTTTTGGGGTCGCTCCTTCCGGAATATGTATGTGAACATCCTTGTGAGTGTAAAATTCGGGGTCAATTCCAAGCGTAGAAGCCCTTCCTCGCACTACGGTAAAGGCAGCTTGAATGGATTCTTGCATTACATCTCCAAGCGATCCTGTTTTGACTATTTTTCCGGTACCGGGAACACAGGACGCTTCAATTGTCAGAAGTTCACCACCCACTTGAGTCCAAGCTAAACCAGTTACCTGGCCTATCCGATTGGTTTCTTCCGTAATTCCATAAGTAAATTTGGAAACACCAAGAAATTCCTCTAGCAAAGGCGCATCGATTGTTACCGTTGCTAACTTCTTAGCCTTACCACGAGTATTTTTAGTTACCACTTTGCGGCAGACTTTTGCAATTTCACGCTCCAGCCCTCGCACTCCCGCTTCACGGGTATATTCTCGAACGATACTGCGTATCGCTTCTTCAGGGATCTCCAGCTCACCCTTTTTAAGGCCATTTGCCTTACCCTGTTTCGGAATAAGGTACTTAGAGGCTATAGCTACTTTTTCGTCCTCGGTATAACCCGGGATACGGATGACTTCCATTCGATCAAGTAAGGGGCCAGGGATGTTCATGGAATTCGCTGTACAAACGAACATTACTTCAGATAGATCGAAATCGACTTCCAAATAATGATCGTTAAAAGATGCATTTTGCTCCGGGTCCAACACTTCGAGCAATGCTGATGCCGGGTCTCCTCGGTAATCCATACCTACCTTGTCGACTTCGTCCAACAAAAATAGAGGATTATTCACTTCAGCCTTGCTCAGCTTCTGCACAATCTTTCCTGGCATTGAACCTATATAGGTACGCCTGTGCCCTCGAATTTCGGCTTCGTCTCGAACACCACCCAAAGACATACGTACAAACTCTCTATTGGTCGCTTTAGCAATGGACTCACCTAAAGAGGTTTTGCCGACACCGGGAGGGCCAACGAGGCAGAGAATTGGGCCTTTGAGTTTTTTAACCCGCTTTTGCACTGCAAGGAACTCTAGAATGCGCTCCTTAACTTCTTCCAACCCATAGTGATCTCTTTCCAGTAGCGTCTCAGCACGATTTAAGTCGTGTCGTACTTTTGACTGCTTATCCCAAGGGACGCCAACCATCCAATCAATATAGTTTCGGATAACTGAGGCCTCAGCCGACATGGGCGACATCATTTTCAGTTTTGCCAACTCAGACTCTGTTTTTTCAAGAGCTTTTGACGGCATTCCAGCCTCAGAAATGCGGGCTTCGAGCAAAGAGAACTCATCGCTATCGCCATCAATATCACCAAGTTCTTTTTGAATGGCTTTCATTTGCTCATTCAAATAATACTCTCGCTGACTTTTCTCCATCTGCTTTTTAACTCGAGAACGAATGCGCTTCTCTACACGCTGCAGATCTACTTCAGAGTCAATAAGTTCTAATAAGGCGCTAACGCGCTCGCTGACATCAGTAATTTCTAAAATCTGCTGCTTAGTTTCAAGCTCAAAGGGCATATGCATAGCAATACTGTCCGCCAAGACTGCAAGCTCTTTAATATCCTGCAAGGAAGCAAGCACTTCTTTAGGAAGCTTTTTACTCATGGATGCGTATTCATCCAACTCTCGACGCAATGTGGTTACCAAAGCGTCGGCTTCATTCGCAATTGCGGCCTGCTGCTCTAGCACCCTAAAGTCAGATTCCCAATATTCACCGTCCTCACTGTCTCGAATAGAAGAGAGCAGCACCCTCTCCTGGCCTTCCACCAGAATTTTTAATGTTCCATCGGGCAGCTTCAGGAATTGAAGGATTGTCGCTAAGGTTCCAACTTCGTAGAGTTTGTCTTGAACGGGATCGTCGTCATTAGCCTCATGTTGGGCAACCAAGAGGATTTGCTTGCCGGTATCTGCGGCAGCAATTTTGATCGCACTAACTGATTTTTGTCTTCCCACAAATAGCGGAATCACCATTTGTGGATATACCACTACATCTCGCAGTGGTATTAAGGGAAGACTTGGTAAAGAAGTTGTATTGGATTCGCTCATATAAGATCTGCTTTTACCCTAGTTTCTGTTCTGATTTTTACTTATGTAACCAGAATATTGGGCTTAAATCGACTTTCGCAAGGCAATCAATCGGATCTTTGCTTAAAACTAATCTTCTGACCCTGTGGTTTTGGCGGCGGTAGTCTCATACACCAGCATAGGATCTGACTCACCCTGTATAACAGATTCATCTATTACCACTTTGACAACATCAGGCAAAGACGGAATTTGATACATGGTGTCCAGCAATACCGACTCAAGTATAGATCGCAGGCCGCGAGCGCCCGTTTTTCTATCCAAAGCCTTGGCTGCAACTGCTTTTAGGGCATCAGGACGAAAATCTATATCTACGTCTTCCATTGCAAACAGGTGCTGGTACTGATTCGTTAAAGAGTTTTTCGGCTCGGTTAAAATCTCTATCAAAGCCTCTTCAGAAAGCTCTTCTAAAGTAGCTAATACCGGCAAGCGGCCAATAAACTCCGGAATCAAGCCAAACTTAATTAAATCTTCAGGCTCAACCTTGCGTAACGCCTCACCTATGCTCATTCCGTCGTCTTTGCTTCGCACTTCGGCACCAAAACCTATCCCGCTTTTCTCGGTACGTTCGCGAATAACTTTATCCAAACCGGCAAATGCACCACCGCAGATAAACAAAATATCAGAGGTGTCTACCTGCAGAAATTCCTGCTGTGGATGTTTACGGCCACCCTGTGGCGGAACCGATGCAACAGTACCTTCTATTAATTTAAGTAACGCTTGCTGCACGCCTTCACCAGATACATCTCTGGTAATCGAGGGGTTGTCCGATTTACGAGAAATCTTGTCAATCTCATCGATATAAACAATACCCCTTTGGGCTTTGTCCACGTCGTAGTCGCATTTCTGCAACAACTTCTGAATAATATTTTCTACGTCTTCACCAACATAACCGGCTTCAGTTAGGGTGGTTGCGTCAGCAATGGTAAAGGGAACGTTTAGCAGACGAGCCAAGGTTTCAGCGAGTAAAGTTTTGCCGCAACCGGTAGGACCAATAAGCAGGATATTACTTTTACTGAGCTCGACTTGCTCCTCGTCTTTCTTTGGGTCCGGAGCTTTAAGGCGTTTGTAGTGGTTATAAACAGCAACTGACAGTACTTTTTTTGCCTGTGGTTGACCGATTACGTATTCGTCTAATTTTTCGCGTATTTCTTTTGGCGTAGGCAGCTTTGAATCGCCCTCTACATACGGGTTTTCCTCGATTTCTTCGCGAATGATATCGTTGCAAAGGTCGACGCACTCATCGCAAATAAAGACCGAAGGGCCAGCAATAAGTTTTTTGACGTCATGTTGGCTCTTACCGCAAAAAGAGCAGTAAAGTAGTTTGTTATCTTCGCCAGTAGCTTGTTTGTCAGACATATAAAGCAGTTCCAGACTATGTGTCAGCTAAGTGTTTAGACCAACTTATCGAATAAACCACGGTGAGTAAAGATCAACGTGAACTAACAACCTCGTCGATTAAACCGTATTTTTTAGACTCTTCCGCGCTCATAAAATTATCGCGTTCGGTATCCAAAGCAATAGTTTTAATATCTTGGCCCGTATGTTGAGCCATAATTTCGTTCAATCTTTCTCGAATTTTGAGAATTTCGCGAGCCTGAATTTGAATATCGGTCGCCTGACCCTGAGCACCGCCGCTAGGCTGGTGAATCATGGCACGTGAGTTCGGAAGCGAAAACCGTTTTCCAGCTGCACCAGCAGCCAGAAGGAATGCGCCCATGCTACAGGCCTGACCAATGCACATAGTGCTAACGTCAGGTTTGATGAACTGCATTGTGTCGTATATGGACATACCCGCGGTTACTGAACCACCGGGGGAATTTATATAAAGATGGATATCTTTGTCGGGATTTTCTGCTTCCAAAAACAGCAATTGGGCAACTACCAAATTAGCAGCGTAGTCTTCAACCGGGCCGACCAAGAAGATAACTCGTTCGCGTAGCAATCTCGAATAGATATCATAAGAGCGCTCGCCGCGAGAAGATTGCTCAACAACAATCGGCACCAGACCAAGGCCTTGAGGGTTTGTAACATCAGTTTGCATTGACAATTCCAAATCTAATTTGTGGGTATTATGCCCCTAAACTAACGGGTGAGAGAACTTATTGAGCCCTACTCGCCATTACCTCTTTATAGGTCTTGGTCGCAGACTTCACTTTCGCCTTCTCTAACAAAAACTCTACAACCTGATCTTCCAATACTTTCATTTGCAAGCCGTTAAGAGCTTCTGGGTTCTGCAAGTAGTAGTTTTCAACCTCTGTAGATTGTTCATAGGTCGAGGCAATTTTCTTAACCTCATCCTTCACCCTTTGTTCATCGGCAGTTAACTCTTCAGCTTTAACTATTTCTGATACTAAAAGGCCCAATTTAACTCTGCGTTCCGCTTGCTCGGTAAAGGGATCATCGGGAACGGTGGACAGATCAAGTTCCTGCCCTTGGCCGTACTGCTGAAGCATCTCTTGTTTAAGACGTTGAATCTCTTCTGTAATCAGTGCTTTAGGAATGGGTGTATCGTGCGCATCTGCTAACCCTTCCATTACTGCGCTCTTAAGTCCGTTCTGAAGTGCACCTTCTAGTTCAAGCTGCATATTGCTACGAACTTCAATCATGAACGCTTCTTCACCGCCTTCAGTAACACCGAATTTGGCAACAAACTCGTCGTCTATTTCTGGCAGTGTTTTTTCTAGAACTTCTCGAACCTTGATATCGAAGTCTGCTTCTTTTCCCTTTAGATCTTCAGCTTGATAATCATCCGGGAAAGTTACTTGAATAGTTTTTTCTTCGCCCGCCGATAATCCAGCAATTCCTTCTTCAAAACCCGGGATCATTTTACCTTCACCGAGTTGAATACGTTGTTCGTCTGCTTGGCCGCCTTCAAAGGGCTCGCCATCTAGTTTGCCCAGATAATCGACAACTACGGCATCACCGATCGCACAAGCGCGATCGACAGTCTTCCAGTCTGCATTTTGCTCTCGCAGACTTTCAATCATATCGGTGATGTCGCCTTCAGCTACTTCAGCCTCTACCTTCTCTACTTTGATCTTACCCAGGTCTTTCAGCTTTACCTTTGGGTAAACCTCAAAAACGGCGGTATAGGTAAAAGTATTATCTTCCGCAGGTTTGTCTGCTTCGATTTTTGGCATACCAGCAGGATTCAGATCTTTTTCCTGAAGCGCTTCGCCGTAAGTTTGGTTGATAAGCTCGCTCAAAACTTCTTGCCTAACACCCTCAGAAAACTTCTGACGTACTACGCTGGCTGGCACTTTACCTTTACGAAATCCATCTATCCGGACCGTCTTTGATGCTTTGAGCAATCGAGCGTCTACCTCTGAATCAATGCGATCAGCAGGGATCTCAACCGTCATGCGTCGTTCTAAACCCACAGTTTCAGCTACAGAAACCTTCATCTATCTTCCTCTATTCGGAGCTTACAGATGGCACGTACATGCCAAGTAGAATATAAATTTGGTGCGAAAGGAGAGACTTGAACTCTCACGGGTTACCCCACAGGAACCTAAATCCAGCGCGTCTACCAATTCCGCCACTTTCGCATTAGGTGCGCCTGCCGTCAGGCAAGCGGGGCGCGATTTTGACACAGAGAACTCTGCCCTTCAATGCCTGCATTAAGATAGTTTTACGAAAATTGTTTTTGAAGGAAAACAACTTGGTCAGAATAGAATTCCAGATGCCTAGATTGCAGCATATCCGAGAGATATAAAAAGCTGTCTTTACCCCAAAAACCTATATGAGTTGGATCCAATATGTAGTGCCAATTGTCGAAAGAGTCCTGACATTCGATTCTCTGGGTCATTAACGCCAAGTATCCACCAGGACGAAGACATTCCCATAAGCGCATTAGTTCTTCCAGAGGACGCTTTAGATGCTCAACCACTTCTGTGGCAGTTATAAAGTCATAGTCCTTATCTAACAAGCTTTCGTCCGGCCGGTAATGAATGTCGTAAAGAGCGACGCTGTAACCCTGCTCTTCCAGCATTACTGAAAGCGTTGGGCCCGGGCCACAGCCAAAATCCAGACCTGCTGAGTCAGTAGGTATTCGTTCACAGAGAGGGTCAACCAATCTAGACAGAAATCTGCGGTACCCAGAATCATCAGGAGAGTTTTCGTGAAGGTTGTAGTGCTGTAGTTCTTGCTCTGATTGCAAATGGTATTGATCTGGGACAAATACGAAACTGCAACTGGCACAGCAAAAATAGACGCGCCTAGAATCCTGATGCTGGATTTTAGTTTCGGATGATAGGCAAAGAGGACAATTTGTCATAAAGAAATGGGGTGGCTGACGGGGATTGAACCCGCGACCACCGGAATCACAATCCGGCGCTCTACCAACTGAGCTACAGCCACCATAATAAATTGGGGTTGGCGCGCCCGCCAGGGCTCGAACCTGGAACCTACTGCTTAGAAGGCAGTTGCTCTATCCAGTTGAGCTACGGGCGCCCGATCTTCCAAATATTCCCTTTGAGAATACCCTAAAAAGTTGGTCGGGGTAGAGAGATTACTCGAGGCTTTCTGCCTCTCGCCCTGCGGGCTGCGCTTCGCGTGTTCAAAACCGCTAACGCGATTTTGTCGAACTCCACGTTCTCATCTTCTACACCAACCCCGATGCCGCTTTGCGTCATCAGAAATATGGTCGGGGTAGAGAGATTCGAACTCCCGACATCCTGCTCCCAAAGCAGGCGCGCTACCAAACTGCGCTATACCCCGATATCGCTAGAATCAGCGAGCGCGCATGATACTGGCGAGATGTATTAGCGTCAATGAAGTCTGCAAAGGATTTACAGAAAACTCCGAACATTTAAATTTTTATTTATCCCACAGACTAAAAACTATGGGGTTAAAGCCTCTATGCAAAAACGCTTTGAGACGGAAAATACTAAAACGACTTTCGAAATGACAAGTTAATCGCGTGATTTAACGTTTCATAATGACCATCTGCTGTCTCGCCAAGAAGCGAACCAGATTGGTTGTTTGTTACGTCACGACCGCCGTTATAGGCAAAATGATACCCAACCGACCACACGCCAGAATCTGTGTGATTAGATATTCCAATACTTCCCAAATGCAAATTAGAACCAGGGTTGTAGGGAGTGAAGTTTAAATCTGGCGCCGAGTTTTCACTATATATAGTGTTTGCTCTTCGTCGTCGACGAACAGTACTTCTATTTTAGACAATTCAGATATGGTCATTCTTATCGATTCCGTTCCATACTACATCCATGTATTTTTCAGCGCAGCAGCTAACCAACAAAAAACACAATTTACAACTGCTACCTTCTACATCTATAGTCTATGTCTCAAGTTGTAGATGATTTATATCATAGATGTCCCTCACTCAAAATTCGACACAAACGCTGAACTATTTAGCCAGCATTCATTACGCCAAAGAGCTTCAGGATGTTGGCGACCTTTGTCGAACCCTAAAAACTCACTGCGGCTTGTCTGGTCTGATGATTCAGCGAGTACAATTCAATGGATTGCGCTTTAGCGATCCTGACTGCCGATGCTTTGGCGACTATGTGTATTTCCATCCCGAATACATTGAAGAAGAAATGTTCAATGAAGATCCGTTGATATCAACAGGTTTAGAGCTAACAACCGAGTTTAACTGGGATAGAGCATTTTCTCTTGAACACCAATACTCCAAGGCCATTGAGCTAAGACAGCGCATGCGGCGACATGGGATGATTTCAGGCCTACCAACAGTTCAACGCTCTAATAGTGAGCAAAATACGCTTTTGGCAGTGCATCTGGCTGCAACCACAAATCAACTTAGCGACGAACAAGCTGGCGTATTTGAAAATATCTTACCTTACCTAGTTCGCCTGTCAGAACGTGAGTGGATGCAAGACGCTCCAAAGGTAAGCCTTAGACAGCTACATATTGCTCAAAATCTAAAAAGTGGATTGTCTCGAAGACAAACTGCCAGCAAATTGAATATCCCTCTTCGCGCAGTTAATTTTCATATCAATCGTCTTGTTGATGTTCTAAAGGTTGAAAATATTGAGCAAGCCTTGGATGTTCTCGATTCTCACTGCGTTTTTTAGCCCTATATTCTCATCTAGATTCAAGCCAGCTATTCAGTGATTAGACTTATTTCTCAAACACCCGAAACATGGGTGGCAGCTGTATTGGAAGACTTTAATAGCTTTTTAAACGACCACGCTGCGGCAGAAAAAAAGGCTTCGGGTATGGCAATGTCAATGGCCCTTCACTTCCGCGACAAAGAAAGAATCGTCACAGAAATGATCGACTTAGCTATCGAAGAACTGACTCATTTTCGTGAATGCGTGCGCATACTTCAGGATCGCGGATTACAACTGCTTTCTGACGAGAAAGATGAATACGTAAATGAAATGCGCACTCAAATACGAAATGGACCAGAATTTGGATTGCTCGATAGATTGCTGACTGGCGGCATTATCGAAGCCCGTGGAGTCGAACGCTTCGGTATGGTCGCAAATGCATTGCCTGAAGGAGATCTAAAAATATTCTATGAGGCAATTACTCGCTCGGAAGAAAGGCACAACAGTTTATTTCTAGATTTAGCCAGAGAGTACTATCCAGACTCAGAAGTTCAAGATCGACTCCAGTTTTTGCTGGAGTTCGAAGCGGAGATACTGAGCCGCCTGCCGATTCGGGCCGCACTTCACTAAGTAGCGGTTCACTAAAAGTGTCATCAAAAGCAACTTCAAAGTATCTAAATCAATTCTCCGAACCGGAAATTCTGTCACTAAACTTTTCGTTAGGAATGCTCTTCGATCGCTGCCTAGTGATTCCCGTATTTGCAGAGCCAATAGACTTTATAAAACGGATTATTCACACCTGGGCTGAAGATCAGGATTTACTTGTGATTCTTGTAGTCAATCGGCCTACGGAATCCACTCCCCAACAAACCGAAGACGCCATTCGCTGCTTACAGTCTACAAAAATGTTCCTTCCTAAAATCCTTGATTCTAAAGGAGAAATTAGCTGGAGAATGGCCTCCTCATCGGGCCCGACATTTTTACTAGTAGACCGATGCTTGAATCTTCCTATACCCAAGAAGCAGGGAGTTGGGCTCGCACGCAAAATAGGCTGCGATATTGCCCTCGCTTTATCTAAGGAATCTGTACTGCGATCAGACTGGGTTCACACTACTGATGCAGACGCACATTTACCTCCTTCTTACTTCAACTTAGCGTACCCAGACTGCGCAGCGATCATCTATCCGCATAGTTACCGAGATGCTGGAAGCGCTCTATATCAAGCGACAAAAATCTATGACGCCCGAACGCGAGACTATCAAAGCCAGCTGGCCAAGGCAGGCTCCAGCTATGCGTACAATCCGACAGGTAGCTTGCTTGCTCTAAATTTGACTCGCTACGCAGAAGCCCGGGGATTTCCCAAGCGTGCGGGAGGAGAAGACTTTTACCTCCTTAACAAACTCCAAAAACTCGGTGGTGTGCAGAGCATCGAATTACCTGAGATAGAACTCGAATGCCGAGAATCCGATCGCGTTCCTTTTGGCACAGGGCCTGCGGTATCAAAATTATTAAATACTCAGTCACCCGAAGAAGAACTCATCTTTTATCACCCAACCTGCTTCGAGGCCCTAGCAAAAGGATGGCAATGCCTGAAATCGACGTCACCTCAAGACTGGTCTGACAACCTAAGTATGCCTATAGAATTTTTGTCTGCTATCGAACATCTAGGCCTAGATTCGGCTAAAAAACACCTAACGCCTTTTTTTGCTAAAGACACTAATCAGTATCAATATCAGCTTAATCTTTGGTTTGACGCCTTTCGTACTTTAAAAACAGTGCACTACCTGCGGGACAACTATTACGGATCTATCAGTTATCGTGAATGGCTTAAATTGTAAGGCTGAAAGCAAGGATTCATGGACATCCGCATCCTTAAACTGATAATTTAGCGTCTACGAAAATAAAGCGATAATCCAAAGCCAGTGAATCAACTCACCACTATCGAACTTTCTAAGGAATACCTTAAGTTTTCCGCCGGACATTTCACAATTTTTTCCGCTACGGAACGTGAAAGACTGCACGGACACAATTTTGCAGTGTCCGCCAGTATTGTTGCCCCGGTGGGCGATAATGGTCTCTGTTTCAGCTACGGTGAACTTAAAACCAAACTGCAGTCTCTCTGTGAAGCCCTGGATGAATTTATGATTTTGCCTGGGTTATCTCCACACCTAAAAATCAGCGAATCGGAATCTGAATATTTGGTGAACTTCAATAACGAACAAATGCGATTCCTTGTTTCAGATACTCTAGTTTTGCCAATTCGAAACGCGACCGTCGAAGAGTTTGCTAGCTACCTTCTCTCTCAACTGATGGAAGACAGCGACATTAAAACCTATGACGTGCGGCAAATTGAGATGAAGGTCTCGTCCGGACCTGGCCAGTGGGGCTCCTGCCAGTGGAGCGCCAATTCAGAAAACAGAGACTCATCCGATGGATAAAGTGCTTGTCATAACCGGCGGTAGTCGCGGAATTGGATTAGCGGCGATAGAGCTTTTTTCATCCTCTGGATATCGGATTATCAACCTATCCCGGAGCAATACAAACTTAGAGCTTGCCGAGCAGGTTTGCGTCGATTTCACTGACCCCAACTGGATAGAAAGTTCCCTAAACTCAATAACCAAGCTAGTGGGCAAGCCTGATCAGTTGGTTTTGATCCACAACGCTGCAGTATTGTTAAAAGACGATGTAAGGGATGCAAAGAATCTGGCAGCAGCGCTTCAAGTAAATCTGGTTGCCCCGCAACAGCTTAACGAATTGATAATTCCACTCATGCCTTCTGGCTCTTCAATTCTGTATATAGGGTCAACTCTCTCCCATAAAGCAGTAGCCAGTACCCTTACCTACTCCACATCTAAGCATGGAGTGCTTGGATTGATGCGCGCAAGTTGTCAGGATTTAGCAGGATCAGGAATTCATACAGCCTGTATTTGCCCGGGATTTACCGACACACAGATGTTGCGTGAACATATTGGGCAAGATCCAGGAATCCTAAAAGCACTTGGTGAAAGCAACGCTTTCGCTCGACTTGTGCAACCTGATGAAATAGCCGCCTGCCTTAAGTTTTGCGCCGAGAACCCAGCAATTAATGGCGCTAGTATCGATGTTAATCTTGGGCAGATCGAACACTAGCTAGTCGCTAAAGTTAACCGGCTCTATTGTCGTTTTCTGGTTGGCTCTCTATTCATATTCTTCCTCTTCAATACTCAAATAGGGTTTTAGCTTCCAAACACAGAGGTAAATTAGAGGCGTATCTATTACCGCCGCAAAAAATTTGAAAAGGTAATTGTTAACCATAAGTACCATTAAAAGCCCTAGGGCCATATCTCCGCGTAAAAAAGCAGCCCCAAATGTGACAGCAATTACCGTAAAGGAATCCACTAACTGGCTCATCATGGTACTGAAATTATTTCTAATCCAAAGGTGTTTACCCTTGGTAATACGCTTCCAAAAATGAAATAGCCTCACGTCAATATATTGCGCCGCCACATAGGCAAGCATCGAGGCAAATACCGCTCCGGAAGTTGTCGCATAGATTAGTGCAAATAGTTCGACCGAGCCGCTTGCTGTTGAACCGTCAGGCAGGCCAACATCCGCCGCCAAAGAGATGTCTTGCCAAGGCGGTCGGGATTCCAACCCAACAGCGGGAATTAGTTGCCCAATATAAAGAACCGCCAAAATAAAGAAATTCAACAGCAAACCAACGCTGACCATGCGATTGGCACGACGCTTTCCGTAAAGCTCGCATACAAGATCCGTACACAAAAAGGTTAAAGGGTATGGAAGTACGCCAATAGCTAGCTGCATCGGCCCTAGCTGTACAAATCGAGTTATGCCGATTACGTTTAACAAAGTCATTGAGCATATAAAAAAGCCGGCCAAAATAAGAAATACTAACTCCCGGCGCTCTCTTAATTCTTCAGATATCGGTGCCACTTCCGTCATCTTATCGCCTCTGATGAACTTTCATATCGAGCTCTCATGATCACTATCTAGCCTATCAACTTGCTCGTTCAGTACGCATTGTTACCAGCTCTTCAGCCATAGTTGGGTGAATACCTATGGTTCGGTCAAAATGTGCTTTGGTAGCTCCAGCGGTAATAGCGACTGCTGCTGCTTGTATCATTTCACCTACATCTGGCCCTATGGCGTGCAATCCAAGCACTTTGTCAGTTTCAGCATGGACTAGCATTTTCATAAATATCCGGTCATCTCGGCCCGTTAGGCTATGTTTCATATGCTTGAAGTCTGCCTCAAATATTTTTACCGGAACGCTCTGTTCAATTGCCTGATCTTCAGTCATACCTACAGTAGATACATTTGGCTGCGTAAATACAGCGGCGGGAATGATGCTGTAGTCAATATCAACGGCCTTTCCCTCAATCCAGTAATCAACCATTGCCATAGCTTCCGCAGTTGCGACAGGTGTAAGCGCTAGACGACCAACCACATCTCCGAGTGCAAAAATGGAGGGCTCTGAAGATTCGAAATTATCGTCAACCAATACTGCACCACTCTTATCGGTATTTATTTGAAGGCTATCGGCCCACAAACCTTCTGTTCTAGGGATGCGCCCTGTAGCAAAAAATACCTGATCGGCGACAATCTCAGTTCCATCATTTACCGAAACCACTCGCTGGCCCACATCATTCAGATCTATATGATCAATATCTGAAGACAATCTAAGATCAATACCTAGATCACGGATAGCTGGAACCATTTTTTCTCGCACGTCTTTGTCAAAACCTCGCAGAAATAGCTCTCCTCTGTATAAAAGAGTCACTTTTGTACCCATGCCTGCCAATATGCAGGCAAATTCAAGGGCAATAAAACCACCACCGACCATGACAACCGACTTAGGCTGCTCGGGAAGGAAAAATATCTGGTCAGAACTAATGCAATGCTCCGAACCTGGCAGGTTTGGCATGAATGGTTTGCCGCCTACCGCTATCAAAATTCGGTCTGCGCTATAAGTTTGATCACCAACTACGACCGTATTTGGGCCGCTTATATGCCCTCGCCCGTCAATCACTTTGACCCCGGAATTCTCCAGCAATCGCACATATATTCCATTTAGTCGGCCGATCTCGGCGTCTTTCTTTTGCATAAAGTGCTGCCAATTAAATTCACCGGCCTCAACCTGCCAACCATAAGACCTTGCGTCCTCAAATTCATGGGCATAATGCGATGCATAAACCATCAGTTTCTTGGGTACACAACCCACATTTACACAGGTTCCACCCCAGTGAGTATCCTCAATAATAGCCACACTAAATCCAAGTGTGGCCGCCATACGAGCCGCTCTTACTCCGCCGGATCCACCGCCTATTACAATTAAGTCAAAATTATCCAAGTTGAATTCCTACTGTTAGACTACCGGCCTTATTTTATGGCCCTAATAATTCATGTTGTATCCGTACCGACTTCTATTGTGCCTAGTTGTTACATACATTTCTTTGCCAATTCAGGCAGCGGAGTATGTAGGCACTGAAACCTGCAAATCTTGCCATGTTAATGAGTGGCAAAACTGGACAGGTAGCCATCATCAGTTAGCCATGACAGAGGCATCTGAGTCCACTGTTCTAGCCGACTTTAACAACACCGAATTTCGCCATAACGATACTCTAAGTAAATTTCGCAAAGAGGATGGGAATTTTTATATTTCCACTGAAAATGTAGTTGGAGCACAGGAAGAATTCCGTATAACCCATACTTTCGGCTGGGAACCATTGCAGCAGTATTTAGTTAGCTTTGAGGATGGCCGCAAGCAAGTGCTAAATATTTCCTGGGACACCCGCCCGGAAAACGAAGGGGGTCAAAAGTGGTTCCACCTATATCCTGATGAAGTTATCGAATCGGGAGATCTATTACACTGGACCGCCTTCACTCACAATTGGAATACCAGCTGTGCCGCCTGCCACAGCACTAATCTCGAAAAAAATTACGACCCGGAGTCAAATCAATTTGATACCAGCTGGTCGGAAATAAATGTTGCCTGTGAGGCCTGCCACGGAGCTGGCGAGGATCATCTGGGCTGGGCCTCCTCAGACACCGCGCAAATGCCAAATTCAGGTTTCCCTTGGTCCTTGGAGACAGCTGGAGGCTGGGGATTTGCTACCGCGGACGCAGCCATTGCAAGTCGTATCGGAGCGGGCCTTGAGGAAACACCTTTTGAGCAGGAAGTCTGTGCCCAATGCCACTCCCTTAGAAGCGAACTACAGCCCTTTGCCGGAAGCTTTCACGACTCCTTCCAACTGAGTGCAGCAACTGAGCCGTTGTACCATATAGATGGTCAAATTCGTGAAGAAGTATTTGTAGTGGGCTCATTTATGCAAAGCCGTATGCATGACGAAGGGGTAACCTGTTCGAACTGCCACGACCCACATACTCTTGAATTGGTTGCTGAGCCAAATCAGGTCTGTTCTCAGTGTCACATACCCCGAGTTTACGATACGCCAGAGCATCATTTTCATCCAATTGAATCGGCCGGAGCGCTGTGCGTAGATTGTCATATGCCGGCTACCAACTTTATGCTGGTTGACCCAAGACGCGACCACAGTATCCGCATACCCCGCCCAGATCTCTCTTTGGAACTAAATACCCCTAACGCTTGTTCCAGTTGCCACGCAGATCAAAGCCAAGAGTGGGCTGCTGAAGCCTTTTCCGAATGGTGGCCGGATATCAATCGTCACTATGCAGAAATTCTTAACGAAGCGAACCTAGGAAACCCCGCCAGCCTGAGCAGGATGTTTGCCGTTTTATCTGAACCAGATACCAATGCCATGGCACGTTATAAAATATTACAGCAAGTATCCCAATCAGATTCACCAAATGCACTTAATGCCATTCGTCGTTATACCCAGAGCAATGCAGTTATCGACCGGCAAGCGGCTATAAACGCCCTATCTGCATTTCCGACCGAACAAAGCTTGGGTAATTTGCTTCCGCTGTTAGAGGATGGGTTGCTCTCAGTGCGGATTGCGGCAATAACCCAACTAGCTTCAATCGATTTGGAGCAACTCAATGGCGCCGAGCAACAGGCCTGGCGCAACGCTCTAACCGAAGCCCAGCAAACCTTGCAACAACAGCAGGATTCACCCGGATTAACACTGCAACTTTCCAATCTCTATAGCAGCATTGGCGATTCAGAATCAGCCCTCAAGTACGTTGCACAGGCTTTGGTTATAGCTCCAGATTGGCCGCCGGCATTAATAAATCAAGCCGCACTTTACAGCGGAATTGGTGACGAAGATTTGGCCCGGGCGAGCCTTAGAAGAGCAATCTCTGCCTATCCCGAAATTGGAGACCCCTATTTTTCTCTGGGACTCTCTCAAATTCGTACCAACGAGCGTGACGCAGCATTACTAAACTTAAAACGCGCTGCCGGCCTATCTCCAAACAACGCGCATTATGGGTATGTATACGGCATAGCTCTATATGAGTCAGGCCAAACGGAGTTAGGCATTGAGCAAATATTGACCAGCTATGAACTGGCACCTTCTCAAACGTATATAGGGATTGCCGCCGCTAGTTACCAAATTCAATTGGGACAATTTGAGCAAGCAAATGTGACAAGTACACTACTTCGTCAGAGAGCCGGTGAAAACCCACAAGTACAGCAAATCACGAATTACCTCTTACAATTCCCATAGCACACTATTTTCCCTGAGAAATTCACCTTATTCTGAAGGTCTCTAAGGAGGCATCTATGGATCTAATGCAAACACAGCTCGACCCTATCTTTGATCACCACCCACTGGCGATGATTCTTGTTCCTGAGATTCCGCAATCTCCAATAGCAAATAGATCCGCACTAAAAACCTTAGGTGTCCCTGTCGGAACTGGACTTCCCAGGCTTTAGTATTCTCTGATGTAATTATGCCGGGTGGTATGACAGGTATCGAAATGGCAAAAATCATGCTCAAGGCCAGTCCCAACTCCCCTATTCTGTTGGCTACCGGCTATACCGAAAAAGTACTCAAAAACCGTATCGAAGGCCTGAATAATATTGTCTGTGTTTCAAAACCCTACGATACCAATAAACTTCCAGAATTAATTAGCTCGCTTATACAAAACGCCGCCTAAGGCGACCAAATTGGCCAGCAACACCACCACAATTCCAACTAAGTTTAATCAGTAAAAAATCTAGCCTGCCTCGCCTAGGCATGCTTGCTATAATTTCGGCTCGGATTACTAACTCCCCCCTTCTCTATACATATAACCAACTATCTGAGAGAACATAAGTGAGCTCTAACCTCTTTGAATTATTCCAGAATCGCTATTCCGGTCACCTAAAAGACACCTTTCTGGCTTTGCCAAATGGCGAAAACTATAGCTTTGAAGAAATTGATGATCTATCCGCTCGAATGGCTGGGCTTCTTGTCGAAGAAAATGTTGTGCCGGGCGACCGCGTTGTTTTGCAAACGGATAAGTCCGCAGCCACCGTAGCGCTATATCTAGCTGTACTTAGAGTCGGAGCAATATTTGTGCCCCTAAATACCGCTTACACCGCGTCAGAAATTGATTATTTTCTTGGTGACGCGAAACCCAAGCTCTTTTTCTGCCAAGAACTCAATTTGGCTTCCCTGGAAGTAGTTGCCAGCGGTTGTGGAGTGTCTCGAACTTTAGTTTTGGGAACCAATGCCGAGGAATATTTCTGGGAAAAATCTCTAAACACAGCACCCCTCGAGGATGTTGTACCCAGAGATTCGGAAGATCTCGCTGCCTTCCTCTATACATCTGGAACTACTGGCCGATCTAAGGGAGCCATGCTCAGCCATAAGAATCTAATTTCAAATGCACAGACCCTGCACCAACTCTGGGAATTTAAAACCGGCGATGTTCTATTACATGCTTTGCCCATATTTCATATCCACGGGCTTTTTGTTGCGCTTCATTGCGCTCTTTTGAATGCATCAAAGGTGCTGTTCTTGCCAAGCTTTGAGGTTTCTGAAGTACTTGAAGCGCTTAGAAGCGGAACCACCGTAATGATGGGCGTGCCAACTTTTTACACTCGACTGCTGGCAAGCTCGGATTTTAGTTCTGAAGACTGCGCAAAAGTACGCGTTTTTATCTCTGGGTCCGCACCAATGACAGAGCAAGTACATCAAGAGTGGACTGACAAAACAGAACACAAAATACTTGAACGCTATGGCATGACAGAGGCAGGTATGATCACTTCCAACCCTTACCTAGGAGACCGGGTGCCTGGCACTGTGGGTTATGCACTGCCAGGCGTAGAGGTCCGAATAGCCGATTCCACCGGTGCCAAACTTAGCCCCGGTGAGATAGGCGTTATAGAGGTCAAAGGCCCGAATATATTTCTGGGCTATTGGCAGATGCCCGAAAAAACAGCTGAAGAATTCCGAGAAGATGGATTCTTTATAACCGGAGATGTCGGAGTTATGGATGATGATGGCCGGGTATCTATCGTCGGACGGGAGAAAGACCTAATTATCTCTGGTGGATATAACGTCTATCCAAAAGAAATCGAGGTCTTATTGGACGAGCAGGACCTGGTATCCGAATCTGCGGTAATTGGAGTACCCCACCAGGATTTTGGTGAGTCCGTGGTAGCAGTGGTTGTAGCTAAACCGGGTGCGGAACTACAAGAAAATGAGCTACTAAGTGCTATCAGCGGTCACTTGGCTCGATTTAAGCAGCCCAAGAAGGTCTATTTTGTAAATGAGTTACCAAGAAATACCATGGGCAAAGTGCAAAAAAACTTACTGCGTAAAGAGTACGAGAATACCTATACCAAATAGAACCTGCTTGACTCGCAATGCTTCGGCCCCATTAAACATCTGATGTGCGATAATTCTCGCTTCCAATTAGTGCTCACTTAAGGCTACCTAACTTGATGAAAAAATTGGCCTTCTGGTCTCCTTGGATACGCAAGTGGCGCTCTAGTTGGTGCGAAGATATAAGCACCCCAGGTAACCGCTTTTGCGCTTATTTCGATATGGTGATTCTCGACCACGCCTATACCCGCTACCTCTATCCAAATAGCGCCTGGATTTCTGACCATGTTTTCCGACAAAATCATCCACCGCCGATGATGGTCAAACGAGCTGCCAATCAGGGAATTCAAACTATTGTAAATTTCCGGGGCACCAATGATTTTGGTAGTAATCTCTTGTCAGAAGAGGCCTGCGAAAAATATGGCCTGAATCTCGTTTACTTTAGAGCGCTTTCTAGAGCGGCCCCAAAAAAGGAAATGCTGCGCGATGCCTTGGAGTTATTCGAAAACCTAGAATATCCCGCCCTATTCCACTGTAAATCTGGCGCCGACCGGGCTGGTCTAATGTCTGCTCTCTATCTTTTAATTCACCTTAAGCGCCCAATTGAAGAAGCCCAAAAAGAACTAAGTTGGAAATTTGGTCATTTTCGAAGTGCCAAAACCGGAATTCTCGATTTTTTCTTTGATACTTACGCTGAAGCACAACAAAAAACTGGCATAGACTTTATGCAATGGGTGGAATCGGAGTACGATCCCATCGAACTAACACGGCAGTTTCAATCCAGACCTTCGAAAGGTAAAAATGCCGCAAACTTTATAATCGATCGAATTCTTCACCGCGAGTAGTGAGAGAGTAACCAAGACAGTGGCTAAGACTAAAGCAATTGATACCTCAGCCCTTATGGGTAGAGTTTGGCGCGATTATATAAAGCGTCGTTTCATTCTCGTCTTCATTGCAACATTGTTAATGGCGATAGACGGAGGCTCTGTAGGGCTGCTTGCCTATTACATCGAACCCATGATCGACGATGTATTTACTGGGCAAAATGCCAACGCCATTGTGCCAATTGCGACCATTATATTTGGCATTTTTGCCATTAGAGCTTTAGCCGCATTTGGGCAACGTACTCTCACAGCGAGCATTGGGCTGCGCGTAGTTGCGGATATGCAGAGCCAGCTCAGTGCTCACCTTATGACCCTCGATAGCCAGTTCTTTAACAGGAACTCACCGGGTAATTTGCTTGAGCGGGTTCGCGGCGACACTCAAACCATTCAAACCGTTGCCAGCAATGCATTGATTGTGATCGGAAGAGACGCAGTAACACTAATTTCTTTGATCATAGTAGCTTTAAGCATCGATTGGCGCTGGACCCTAGCCGCTTTTGTCGGCCTTCCGCTGCTCGCCTTGCCGGTTAATCTTCTACACAAGATTGTGCGCCGAGCGACCCTGAAGTCCCGTCTTGCTGCTGCTGAGTTAAGCACCCGGCTGGATGAAATATTCCATGGAATAAAAGCCATAAAAGCTAACCGCATGGAATTGCATGAAGAAGAACGCACAAAAAATGATATAGACGAATTTCGCCACCGATCTTTTCAAGCTGAGCGCGGCAAGGCGGCTTTGCCTTCGATAGTAGACATTATTGCCGGTCTCGGATTTGTTGTCGTTATGATTTACGGCGGCCAGGAGATCATTGATGGCAACAAAACTCTAGGCGAGTTTATGGCGTTTTTTACGGCGTTAGCGCTGCTATTTGATCCAATTCGTCGTTTGGCGGGCGTTGGCGGACAGCTGCAAGCCGCGGGGGTCAGCCTGGATCGTATTTATGAACTTCTGGACGAACGACCAGATATTGTTGACTCAGCGAACGCCGGCCCAGCCAAAACACCAGAGGGCGATATCGAATTCAATAATCTTTCCTTCAGCTATGCGCCGGATCAAAATGTTTTAAGTAGATTATCGCTCTGTGCTGATGCAGGAAGGATGACCGCAATTGTTGGACCTTCAGGGGCCGGGAAAAGCACCTTGTTCAACCTGCTCTGTAGATTTGAAGAAGCAGAAGAAGGATTTATATCTATTGGAGGTCAGCTCTTATCAGATATTAAAATCACCTCCCTAAGAGATTCAATCGCATTAGTTACTCAGGAAACCGCGCTATTTGATGAAAGTATTTATCAGAACATTAGTTGCGGCCGAACCGATATTTCTGAACAGGATGTTCTACAGGCCGCAGAAACTGCATTGGTAATCGAGTTCACTGCAGATTTACCAGAGGGTATTCATAGCTCCGCAGGACCAAGGGGCTCTAGCCTATCTGGAGGGCAGCGCCAGCGTGTAGTCATAGCAAGAGCATTATTACGCAAAGCTCCTATTCTACTATTGGATGAAGCTACTTCAGCCTTAGACAGTAAAACAGAAACACGCATACAGGCCGCGATGGATAGCATCCTAGAAGGCAAGACTTCTCTGGTAATTGCTCACCGGTTATCTACGGTGCGCAAGGCCCATAAGATCTATGTGATGGATGAGGGACGTATCCTGGAGTCAGGAACCCATGATGAGCTGATAAACACTGGAGGCCCTTATTCCAGAATGGCATCCAGCCTAAAAGATTAAATCAACCGCCCGGTATAGGCTCAATTCGCTGCACCTCGATAGTCTCTTCGTTTAACTCCCCTAGTTGATCAGGCAGAGCACCTTCCTCTTGAAAATTTTCGTCCGGAATTATCAATTCCGGTAAAAGAGGCCACAGCGTGGGTAAGGACTCTTCCGTTACCCAAGCCAAAGACTCACTAGGATGTTCAAACTGCAGGCTAAGCAAATCGTTTACCGAAGATACTAAATCCTCTGAATAGTTATAGGCTAAAGCCCTGTTAAACAGAGCCAATGGCGTTATAGGCTCTATTTCTAATACTAGGGAAAAACTCTCAATCGCTGCGGCATAGTCCTGCTCAACCATGCTCAAAACGCCCATATTCATATGCAGATACAGGGATTGAGGATCAATCAGAAACCCCGCCTCCAAATCCGCTTTAGCTCGCGCAAATTCAGTAAGCTCAGTTAGCAGAATTGCGCGATTTAAACGAAGGGCAATTTCTTGGCGGTCTGACAGATCTAGTCGATCAAGTTGCACGACAAGTGCATTACAGGGCTCCAGGTCAGTCCAAAATATCTCTTCACCCTGATTTACCGCCTGTGCATTGATAAAACAAGACTCTAAAAGTTCTTCTTGAGCAGATAGAACCGAAGACAGAAGCAATAAGCTAAAAGCGGGGGAGAAATACAAAGCTAATTTGCGAGGTATTTTCATCTAATTTGCATCTCTTTCTTCGTTTAGGTCTTGTCCCCACCAACTCAGCTTGTGATGAAGTCCAACCACAGCTCCAACAATAATTAACGTCGGAGCTTGCGCACCTGCATTACGCACCATATCTGGCAACTCGGCAAGGTTTGAAACAAATACTCGCTGATCAATTCTGGTGCCTTTTTCTATCAAAGCAATTGGCGTTTTAGAAGAAAGTCCAACTTCAACTAGTTTATTACAAATAACTTCTAAACCATTGAGCCCCATATAAAAAACAAGCGTCTGATTTGGCTTTACATACTCCTCCCAATCAAGGTTAAGGGCTCCCCCAACGCTGTGGCCTGTGATAAAGCGTACTGACTGAGCATGCTCTCTATGGGTTAGCGGAATGCCCGCGTAGGTAGCGCAACCGGAAGCCGCAGTAATGCCCGGCACAACCTGAAAAGAAATTCCCAAATTTGCCAAATACTCCAACTCCTCTCCACCTCTGCCAAAGATAAATGGATCGCCCCCTTTGAGCCTTAGGACACGCTTACCTTGCAAAGCAAACTTAGCTAAGGATTCATTAATATTATCTTGGGTAATACTATAAATATTGCGACCTTTGCCCACTGAAATTAGCTCACTCTCACGTCGGACCAGCTCCAATACTTCATTTGAGACCAAACGGTCGTAAAGCACTACATCAGCTTGCTGCATTAGGCGCAGAGCTTTAAAAGTAAGCAAATCGGGGTCACCGGGGCCAGCGCCAACAAGATATACCTCGCCTTTGGCATCACTGGTATTGCTTTCCTCAGCAGCTAAACTTGTTTCAATTGAATTGGAGGCTTCGCCCATACGCCCGCTATAGACAAGCTCAGCGGTTACTCCCTGCATATGCTTATCCCAGAAACGCCTGCGTAAATCCAAAACCGGGAATTTTTCACGCACTTGATCACGATATTTGGCGACTAACTGCCCTAATTCACCCAATCGAGCAGGCAATATGCTTTCGAGATGCGCGCGTATGTGTCGCACCAATACTGGGGAGGACCCATCACTGCCAACGGCAATAGTTATTGGATTTCGATCGACAATTGAGGGAAAAAAGAAATCGCTCAGTTCAGGCATATCAACCGCATTCACAAAAATGCCCAATCGCCTCGCATCTTCAGAAACTCGACGATTTAGATCTGAGTCCCCTGCAGCAATAACCAACCTAATATTTTCCAGCTGATCCGGGCTATAGGCTTGGTTGAGATATGTCAGTGAATGCCGGTCAATAAGTTGCTCGGTAGACGCGTGCAGATGCTCCGCAACTAGAGTTAGCTCAGCCCCATACTTGAGCAATAAGTTGGCTTTATGCCGAGCACCCTCTCCGCCTCCAACTACCAGGCAGGGCATATCTTGGAGCTTAAAAAAGAATGGAAAGGATTTCATGTTCAGGAAACTGTTGAGGCTTCTATTTAGAAGCCACTATACGGGTCAGCCCCCTCATATATGAGCGCAGAATATCTGGTACCACTACACTGCCATCTTCTTGCTGGTAGTTTTCTAATACGGCGATCAACGTACGACCAACCGCCAGACCAGAGCCATTCAGAGTATGAAGCAGCTCTGGCTTGCCCTCGTCGTTTCTATACCTAGCCTGCATCCGTCTAGCTTGAAAGTCCCGGAAGTTTGAACAAGAGGATATCTCTCTGTAGGTTTCTTGCGACGGCAACCAGACTTCAATGTCATAAGTTCGAGCTGCAGAAAAACCAACATCGCCACCACAAAGGATTACGGTTTTGTGTGGCAGTTCGAGTAACTTGAGTATTCGTTCAGCATGGCCTACCAAGGCTTCTAGAGCGAGTTCAGATTGGCCAGCCTCTACAAATTGGACAAGCTCGACCTTCTCGAATTGATGCTGTCGAATCATGCCGCGCACATCACGACCATAGCTACCAGCCTCGCTTCTGAAACAAGGGGTATGGCATACGTACTGAAGTGGCAATTTTTCTTCGTAAATACTATCTCGCAACGTATTAGTTACAGGAACTTCAGCGGTCGGGATCAGATAGAAGTCCTGCTCATGCTCTAACTTAAATAGATCTTCGGCAAACTTTGGAAGTTGGCCGGTACCGTATAAAGAATCTGCATTCACGATAAAGGGAACGTATATCTCTCTATAACCATGATCTTCTATATGAATATCCAACATAAACTGAATCAAGGCCCGGTGCAGTCTGGCGATACCATCTCGCATAACCGCAAATCTAGAACCGGTAAGCTTTGCTGCCGTTTCAAAATCTAGTTGATCTAATGCATTGCCTAGATCCACATGGTCTTTAACTTCAAAATCGAATTTACGGGGCTCTCCCCAGCGTCGGATTTCAACGTTGTCATCCTCAGATTTGCCATCGGGGACTTCGTCATCGGGAATATTGGGAACTTCGGATAGTAATTCTTCGAGGGCAAGCTGCACTGCATCCAATTCTGCTTTGGCTTCGCTTAACTTATCGCCTAAGTCAGTTACCGCTTCTAGCAAGGGAGCAATATCTTCACCAGCAGCTTTGGCCTTGCCGATAGATTTAGATCGCGCGTTCCGCTCAGCTTGCAGGGTTTCAGTTAATACCTGCACCTCTTTACGTTTCTCTTCTAACGCAGTTAACTTGTCCAGATCGAGATGGAATCCGCGTTTTGCCAGTTTGGCTGCGACTAACTCGGGCTCTCGTCGCACCAGTCGGGGGTCAAGCATTTACACTCCTAAAAAATCACATCTAATATAAATAATTACAGGGCTCGGGTAACTTGTAAGCCCGAAAAGGCGGCCAGAATACAGAAAACCATACTGAACACAACATAGCTGATAGCCATTTGCCACCGGCCTTCCTCGAATAAATACACAGCCTCCAATGAAAAGGCACTAAAGGTTGTTAGGCCACCTAGAAATCCAGCCATCAAAACGGGCCGCCAAAGCTCGGAGAGCATTGCCTTCTCCATAATAAGCACATAGCAAACGCCGATTAGAAAGGATCCAAGCACATTTACTAGAAGAGTAGCTAGCGGGAACCCTGAAGGAGTCTCAACCAGTTGCACGGCCAAATACCTGAGACTTGCGCCGAGAGCTCCGCCTAGCGCGACTCCAAGAAAAACCCAAAGGCTCATGCAACCCCCCGGAGCCCGAAAGTATTAGTTTTCATAAATGACTTCAGTTCCCGAAGGGATATCAAAAATAAAAAGTTCTGGAGCCAGCTCTGAGTCCAACTCAAGGTTGCTAAATCGAATCTCGGTTATTTGACCGGTTGTGTCTAGAAGTCTAAGTATTTCAGGAAACTGCCCCGTCATAACCAGTTCGATTTCCAATATTGAAGAATAGCCATCCAGTGGAGTAAGTTTCATGCCCTGCCCCGAAATTTCTACGGCTGCCCAGTCTTCTAGCTGTATATCGTCAAGCAGTATTGCCGCCGGATTAATTGTCGGATCAGAACTCCAATCCCGAACAATAACCTGCTCAAATAATTCGTCGTATAAATACATTTGTTCGCCGTCACTAACCAACAGCTGATCTAATTCGGCTATCCGCCAACTTAATTTCCGCGGTCGCTGAAGCGCAAACTCGCCTGTTTGGCGATCTAAAAGATAACCGTCTTGCTCTCGAATAATCTGTTCAAAATGTCCCTTCGCAGATTGCAATTGGCCTATAGCCTGAGTGATCTCTGCGATTGCCTCTTCATCTTGGGCATATAGCGTTGGAGGAAACAGGCTGGCTATAACAAGAACATGGGGAGCAAAGCGTACTTTAATATTCACAGTATTAATCTCTAGGTGCCGGCGCAAGAACTTCACGATTGCCATTGGACTGCATCTCTGTGACTACACCAGCAGCTTCCATAGCTTCGATTATTCGAGCAGCCCGGTTGTAGCCCACTCGCAGGCGACGTTGAACCGCCGATATTGACGCTTTGCGCGACTGGGTAACAAACTCTAAAGCTTCATCGTACAGGGGGTCAGATTCTTCTGCATTACCGTCTCCAGGTTCATCTGGCAATCCCGGAACCGGGATCATTCGCGTTACATCTTCATCGGTAATGCCATCAACAAATTCCGGCTCCCCCAACTTACGCCAGGCTTCTACTACCTGATGGACCTCATGATCATCCACAAAAGCCCCATGCACACGAATGGTATTGCTTTGACCCGGAGGTAAAAACAACATATCACCGTGACCTAGAAGCTGCTCCGCACCACCCTGATCCAATATTGTTCGAGAATCTATTCGTGAACTAACCTGAAACGCGATTCGGGAGGGAATATTTGCCTTAATAAGACCTGTAATTACGTCCACTGATGGCCGTTGTGTTGCCAGTATCAGATGGATTCCGGCTGCCCGAGCCTTTTGCGCGATGCGGGAAATAAGCTGCTCCACTTTCTTCTTATCGACAATCATCATCATGTCGGCAAACTCGTCTATGACAACTACTATAAATGGCAGTTTTGTCAGTTCAGGAGCGTCTTCGTAGCCTTCTCCAGCGATTGCCTGATCAAGACCTACCGTCTCTTTCGGCTTCCAGGTAGGGTCCTTTAAAGGGGCTCCAGCAGCAATGGCATCTTCAACCTTGCGGTTATAGCCGGCTAAGTTTCTCACCCCCAATTTGGCCATTAGCTTGTAGCGGCGTTCCATTTCACCAACGCACCAGCGCAAGCCGTTGGCTGCATCTTTCATATCGGTAATTACTGGCGTCAGCAAATGGGGGATGCCTTCATATACTGCAAGTTCGAGCATCTTCGGGTCAACTAAGATCAGCCGGACATCTTCGGGCGTGGATTTATAGAGAAGGCTTAGTAACATCACATTTACTGCTACAGACTTACCAGAACCGGTGGTACCAGCTACCAGCAAATGCGGCATACGCGCCAAATCAGCGACTACTGTGGATCCGGAGATGTCGTGACCCAAAGCTATAGTAAGTTTGGACTTCGAGTCCTCGTATTCTCTGGCTGATACCACTTGACTAAGCCTGACAATTTCTCGATTCTCGTTCGGAATTTCGATACCTATAACCGATTTTCCGCTAATTACTTCAACCACACGCACACTAACCACTGCCAAGGATCTAGCTAGGTCACGCGACAAGTTGGTGATTTTACTTGCTTTAGTGCCAGCCGCTGGTTGAATTTCAAAGCGTGTCACCACAGGCCCGGGCAATACCGCAGTAACTTCAGCCTCAACACCAAAATCCAGTAGCTTGAGTTCAAGTAGTCTAGACATTGCTTCCAAGGACTCTGCGGAAAAGCCTCTCTTATCTTCTTCTCGCGCCTGATCCAGTAATCCTATTGCAGGCAAACTACCGGGAGAGGATTCCGTGAATAAAGATGACTGTTTCTCTTTTTGCGCTCGTTCAGAGGCAACAGGTTTGGGAGTGGGAGCCTGGATTTTTGGAGCGACGCGTTTAGCCGCTTTCTGTTTGTGAGTCTCTAATGATTTCTCGCGCTTAGTCTCAGAAATTTTGCGCTCACGTTTTTCTTTTAAGCGGCCACGAATAATTTGTACCAGGAAGCAAGACCGATTCCAGAGGCGGATAACTATCTTTCCGGTGGTATCAAAAAGTTTTAACCAAGACAGGCCTGTAAATACGGTAATACCGAATAATGTAGCTGCGAGCAATACCAAGTTCGACCCGTAAAAACCCAGTAGCTGAACTGAAGCACTTCCGACCATATCGCCGACAACCCCAGAAACTCCCTGAGGCAGAAAGCCGCTGACCGAATGATTTAGATAAGCCAAACCACATCCGGCACCCATGATAAGAACAAAACCGAGAGTTCGAAGCCCCACCAACATCCAATCAAAGGCTTTGTTCGAAACGGCATGGTCCTTAAATACTTTCCAAACGCGTTGCGCTAATAGGAAGGGTAATAAGTAAGCCAAAACCCCAAATACAACAAATAGGAAATCCGCTAACCAGGCGCCCAGAGAGCCACCAGCATTTTGAATCGCTTCATCGGCACTGGTTCTGGACCATCCGGGATCCTGTGCGTCGTAGGAGAGCAGAGCTACAAGCAAAAATATTGCTAGAACCGCCCAAAGAATAAGGGATCCCTCTCGAAGAATTCGATTAGTTCGCTCCTCGCTAGCAGCCGTGTTTTGCGCCTTGTCTGATTTTCTCAAAGGAATCCCGAGTTATACGATTTATCTAATCTAGTTATTATCGCCGTCTATGAGCTGATTTGCATCTTCAATACTTTAAGAAACCTTCGCAGGAAAGCTATTTCACTCCCATGCGGCGTTAAAAACATGCTCAATCTGCCGTTTATAAATATAAACTCCCTCTTTGCGCGTATTTTTGTCTTGCCTGAAAGTAAAATATTCTTCCCTGTAAAGATCTTTTTAAATAGGCTAAAGCAATTGTTACTTTGCGCTTTAACCCCATATCATTCGCATTCGATTCACTTAAATTTTTTCTGGAAAATACTCAATGACCACCAAGCATCACCGACTCATCATTCTTGGATCAGGCCCAGCCGGTTATACCGCTGCAGTTTATGCAGCACGAGCCAACCTAAATCCGGTTGTTATAACTGGCATGCAACAAGGCGGCCAACTTACAACCACCACAGAGGTTGATAACTGGCCTGGCGATGCAGAGGGATTACAGGGACCGGATTTAATGGTGCGCATGCAAACTCACGCAGAGAGATTTGGTACTGAGATTATTTTTGACCATATAGAAGAAGTCGATCTCAATCAGAAGCCCTTCTTGCTAAAGGGTGCAGAAAACTACAGCTGTGACGCCCTTATCATCGCCACAGGTGCTTCAGCAATGTATCTAGGCATGGAATCAGAAGAGGCTTTCCAAGGCCGAGGGGTGAGCGCCTGTGCCACCTGTGATGGATTTTTTTACCGAGATCAGAAAGTTTCGGTGATTGGTGGAGGTAATACTGCGGTAGAAGAAGCGCTTTACCTTTCAAATCTGGCCAGCGAAGTTGTGCTTATCCACCGACGAGATAGCCTGCGAGCAGAAAAAATCCTGCAAGACAGACTTTTCGAAAAAGAGAAAAATGGAAATATCACCATCCTATGGAACTCAGAACTCGATGAAGTTCTCGGCGATGATGCAGGAGTTACTGGTATCCGCGTAAAAAGTCGAGAAGACGAATCTACCCAAGAGATAGATCTGCAGGGCGTCTTTATCGCCATCGGACACAAACCAAATACCGATATATTCGCCGGACAGTTAGATATGAAAGACGGATATCTTAAAATTAATAGCGGCTTAGATGGCAATGCCACTCAGACCAGCTTAGAAGGCGTATTTGCCGCCGGCGACGTAAGTGACCACGTATATAGGCAGGCTATTACATCAGCAGGATTTGGCTGTATGGCGGCCCTAGATGCTGAGAAGTACCTAGACAGCTAATCACGACCCACATATGGCTTCTTCCTTCGCAGTTCTTGATTCCAATGCACCGGAGTTTCCGAGCATAGAAGCCGCCGCAACCAATCCCAATGGCCTTTTGGCCATTGGTGGCAACCTGGATCCTGATACTTTACTTTTGGCCTACCGTTCCGGCATTTTCCCCTGGTACGACCAAGACAGCCCCATAATGTGGTGGTCTCCAGACCCACGTGAGATTCTTCTTCCGGGTGATCAACACTGGTCACGAAGCATGCGCCGTAGTTTTCGCGATACAAAACTTAGAATTAGCACAGATACCAATTTTGAAGGAGTTGTAGAAGCCTGCTCAAGAGATGAAGAGGAAGGTGTGTGGATCACCGACGAAATGCGCAGTGCCTATCTGGAGCTCAATAAGCTTGGTATGGCTCACTCCTTGGAGGTCTGGCAGGAAGATATCCTTGTAGGGGGCTTGTATGGAGTAGCCGTTGGCTCAGTGTTTTGCGGTGAATCTATGTTTCATCGAGTAACTAATAGTTCAAAACTCGCATTTCTCTGCTTAGCCGACCAGATTTTTGCACAAGGTTTTGAGTTTATCGATTGTCAGTTTGAAACGGATCACCTTCGATCCCTCGGTAGCCGATCCGTTAGCCGAGCGCTCTATCGCAAATATCTCGACAAAGCGCTGCTAAGGGAACCTGTATGGCCTTCGGCATTTGGTAGGAATATAAGTTAGCATCCGGGTTATGTTTGCACTCCCTGCTATATTCTCCTAATTCGATGAACAAACCCATCACTCTCAACTTGCTGCGTACTGAAGCTCATAGCTGTAGCTACTTAGACAATCTTCTTGCTATCACGGAGTTTGTTTCTCCGGAACATGAAGTTGATCTGCAAACCTATCAAGCAATCAACGATGCAGGCTTTCGCAGAAGCGGGCAGCATTTCTATAGACCAAATTGTGACTCATGCAGCCAGTGCAAACCATTGAGGGTGCTATCAGAGGAATTTATTCCTACTAAATCACAAAAGCGGATACTCAGACTGAATACAAATATAGAAATTAGCATTCAGGAAAAACCCGATGCCGATATCTACTTTGATCTATACAAGAGTTACATTTTGGAGCGGCATCAGGATGGCGATATGTACCCACCAGATCGCGAACAATTTGATAACTTTATTTGCGCAGCACCGGACTGCTCCCGATTTCTAGAGTTCCGTTCTGACTCAAATAAATTACTTATGGTTGCAGTCTGCGATTTTCTGCCAAACGGGTTATCCGCGATCTACAGTTTTTTTGATCCTCAGGAAGAGCAGCGAAGTTTGGGAAGTTATGCAATTTTGGCGCAAATCAATATTGCCAAAAAATTGGGTCTACCCTACCTATTTCTAGGCTACTGGATCGAAGAATCACCGAAAATGAACTATAAAAGTCGTTTCAAGCCATGTGAAGTGCTCGAAAACGGAGAATGGTCACCGATTTCCTTTTGATTCGGCGCAACTGATGGCAAAATGCGCCACCTTCTAACAAGTGTCAGGTTATTTACTGAATGGCAAAAGACGATGTAATTGAATTCGAAGGAGAGGTTATCGACTCCCTTCCAAATACTACCTTCCGCGTAAAGCTGGAAAACGATCATGTAATTACTGCGCATATCTCCGGAAAAATGCGTAAAAACTACATTCGAATTCTCACAGGGGATAAGGTAAAGGTGGAAATGACGCCTTATGACCTAAGCAAGGGCCGTATCACCTTCCGTTCTCGCTGATTTCTGGCTAGAGGAACTCTCTGGGGACGAATGGCAAAAAAGGGTCAGATCAATCAGATCTGCCCCTTTAAGTCTGCAGAAAGCACAGCAAATATTTACTGAACTTCTACTAACTCCTTTTTGCTTTGATGCGACTCATAGCTGAGTTTTAGTTCGTCTTGCTCTAGAGAAACGTTAACTATTCCTCCACCATAAGCTAACTCCCCAAATAGCAGCTGCTCTGCTAGAGGCTTTTTAATTTTCTCACTTATTAAACGAGCCATTGGGCGAGCGCCCATTTTGTCATCATAGCCCTGCTCTGCCAGCCAGGCGCGGGCTTCTTCATCTACTTCGATTTGAACCTGCTTCTCGTCTAACTGAGCCTGTAGTTCCACTAAGAATTTATCGACGACAGTTTTAATAACTTCCAGCTGCAAAGGTGCGAATTGCACAATCGCATCCAAACGGTTTCGAAATTCAGGTGTGAATGACTTTTTAATTGCCTCCATTCCATCGGTTTGATGATCTTGCTGAGTGAACCCGATAGAAGCTCTAGCCATAAGTTCCGCCCCAGCATTGGTAGTCATCACCAAAATAACGTTGCGAAAATCTGCTTTGCGGCCATTGTTATCCGTCAAAGTGCCATGATCCATAACCTGCAACAGCAGATTAAAGACTTCAGGATGGGCTTTTTCTACTTCATCAAGAAGCACAACGCAGTGTGGGTGCTTGGTCACTGCATCAGTAAGCAATCCGCCTTGATCAAAACCGACATAGCCAGGAGGCGCACCAATAAGACGCGAAACCGTATGTCGTTCCATATATTCAGACATATCAAAGCGTTGTAGTTCAATACCCAACACATTGGCCAATTGCTTAGTTACTTCAGTTTTACCAACTCCAGTCGGCCCCGAGAATAAGAAAGAACCGATAGGTTTGTCGTTGCCCTTTAACCCCGCTCGAGAAAGTTTGATCGCTGTAGCTAAAGAGTCGATTGCGGCATCTTGACCGAAAACCACCATCTTCAGCTTATCGCCCAAATTACGAAGTTGTTCTTTGTCCGAACTGGAAACACTTTTTTCCGGTATACGCGCTATCTTGCTAACCACTCGTTCAACATCGATGGCCTCAATAACTTCTTTGCGCTCTTCTGCCGGCTGCAAAGACTGGTATGCACCAGCTTCGTCAACAACATCGATAGCCTTATCCGGCAGGAACCTATCAGTAATATGTCGTGAAGATAATTTTGCGGCGCTCTCTAGAGCAGAGTCTGCGTACTTGAGGTTGTAATGACCTTCATACCGAGACCTTAGCCCCTTGAGAATCGCTATGGTGTCTTCCACCGAAGGTTCAGGCACGTCGACCTTTTGAAATCGTCGCGATAAAGCGCGGTCTTTATCAAATATGCCACGGTACTCCTGATATGTGGTTGAACCAATAATTCGAACCTTTCCGGAAGTCAAAACCGGTTTAAGTAGATTAGACGCATCCATCACTCCACCAGATGCTGCACCGGCTCCAATAATTGTATGAATTTCGTCGATAAACAATATTGCACCGGGCTCTTCTATCAGATCGGAAAGAACTCCTTTAAAGCGCTTTTCAAAATCGCCACGATACTTAGTTCCGGCCAATAGCGCCCCCAAATCCAGGGAATAAACCGAGCTACCTTTCAATAGATCAGGTACTTTATCGTCGACAATAAGCCGGGCAAGCCCCTCCGCAATCGCAGTCTTGCCTACACCAGACTCACCTACCAATAGAGGATTGTTTTTACGCCGCCTAGCTAGTATCTGTGACACGCGCTCTACTTCTTCCAGCCTACCGATAAGCGGATCAATCTGATCTGCTTTTGCCTGCTCGTTCAGATTAAGGGCAAACTCATCCAAGGGTCGTTTTGCTGAAGCGTCACTTGACTCTTCATCTATTTCTCTAGATTCAGACAGACTATCCTCGCCAGTAACTGCGCCACCGTGGCTAATAAAATTCACGATATCTATGCGATTAATATCTTGGGCCTTTAAAAAATAGACCGCTTGGCTATCGGATTCGCTGTAAATAGCTACTAATACATTTGCTCCGGTGCACTCTTCTCTGCCTGAGGACTGCACATGAAATATTGCTCGTTGCAGCACTCTCTGAAATCCAAGTGTTGGCTGAACTTCATGATCAACCTGATCCTCACTCACTACCGGAGTAGTAACCTCGATATATTCGGTAAGTTGATCCCTTAGAGAGAACAAATCGCCGCCAACGCCGCGCAGAACATCTATGGCTGCTTGATTATCAAGCAACGCAAGAAGTAAATGCTCGACGGTCATAAATTCGTGGCCGCGATTACGGGCGTCTTGAAACGCCATGTTTAGTGATAATTCCAGATCTCTGCTCAGCACAGTTAGCTACTCCTCATCATCATCTGATACCGGCTCAATATCCGACAGCAAAGGATGTTCGTGTTCTTTCGCATATAGATTTACCAAATGCGATTTAGTTTCAGCAATGTCTCTCGGGTAGATACCAACAACGGCCTTACCCTGAGTATGAATCGCCAACATTATTTGTGTCGCTTTTTCTCTATTCATAGAAAAGAACTGCTCTAGTATTTCAACTACAAACTCCATTGGAGTGTAATCGTCATTCAGTATCACGACCTTAAATAAAGGCGGTCGTTTTAACTTCGGCTTCTCTTCTTCAAGCAGCAAACCGCTATCGGAATTAAATTCATTCTGGTCTTCTTCGTCGGACATTAATACCTATACCTCTGTTCCCAATTTTAACCCATTCCAAACTATTTTCTGCATTATTGGAGTGACAAAACTGACAGAATTAAAACTCTCTCTATTCGAAAGAAATTCTGCCAAAGCTTCTAGTTATCTGTTCTTGACGCATTCGTGCGCCTAAAAGATCCAAATGCCACACAGAGGATATGGAGACAAAGTCTTGACATAAAAGTCTTTGTGGTTCATTTTTTCGTGCACGCGATTGCATATGCCATGTGAAATCGCTTATAAAACAATAATATGGTATACCGGAATGGGAGGGGTTTATGCCTACCGGAACAGTAAAATGGTTCAATAACGCAAAGGGATATGGATTTATTCTGCCGTCAGATAGTGAAGTGGATGTGTTTGCTCACTACTCTGCCATCAGCATGGATGGATATCGTACTTTGAAAGCCGGGCAAATGGTTTCCTTTGATTTAGTAGACGGAGACAAGGGACAGCACGCAGAAAATATTGCGCCTGTACTTGATCCCGACGTGGAAGCCTCCGCTAGCGAAATTGAGGAAGAGGACTCTGACTCCGATTCTGATTCAGAAGAGCCACCAACGAGCTCCGAATCGGAACTCGTTGACGCAGAATCCTAGATATACTTAAAGTGTAATTTCAGCTTTGAAAATTAGATGAGGCTTTCAAGGGCTTCGTTTAATGTATTACTTGGACGCATTGCTTCTGATACTAATTTTTCATCCATCAAGTAATAACCGCCTAAATTGACAGACTGCCCCTGCGTGGCGTTAATCTCTTGCATAATTATTTCTTCTTTTGCAGCTAGAACTTCTGCCAATGGAGCAAATTTCTCCTGCATATCCATGTCGTCCGTTTGAGCTGCCAGAGCTTGCGACCAGTAAAGCCCCAAATAGAAGTGGCTGCCACGATTGTCTAGCTCACCAACTTTACGCAGCGGCGATTTGCCGGATTCTAGGAGTTTCCCCGTAGCTTGATCTAGAGTATCCGCCAAGATCTGAGCACTTGTATTTCCTTCAGTAATGGCAACATGCTCTAAAGATACTGCTAGAGCCAAAAACTCACCCAGAGAATCCCAACGCAAGTGCCCTTCTTCCAAAAACTGCTGGATGTGTTTTGGCGCAGAACCTCCAGCCCCTGTTTCAAACAGACCACCACCAGCCATCAAGGGAACTATTGATAGCATCTTGGCACTGGTTCCCAATTCAATTATTGGGAATAGGTCAGTTAAATAGTCACGTAACACATTGCCGGTTACAGAAATCGTATCCTGTCCCTTAATAGCTCTTTGCATGGAGAAACGAATTGCATCGATCGGAGCTTCAATTGATATTTCAAGTCCCGAAGTATCATGGTCCTGTAAATATTCATAAACCTTGGTAATTAAGTTTGCGTCGTGGGCTCGCTCAGAATCCAACCAAAAAACTGCGGGTATACCCGACTGACGTGATCGAGTTACCGCCAGTTTCACCCAATCTCGAATAGGCGCATCTTTGGTTTGACACATACGCCAAATATCGCCCTGCTCGACCTCGTGCTGCATGAATACTTGGTCATCATCGCCGACTACTCTCATCGTGCCAGTTGTAGCCACTTCGAAAGTTTTATCGTGGGAACCATACTCTTCTGCTTTTTGGGCCATCAACCCAACATTTGGCACAGTTCCCATCGTAGTAGGATCAAAGGCGCCATGTTCTTTACAGAAATCGATTGCCGCCTGATATATCACCGCGTAGGTGCTATCTGGAATTACCGCCTTTGTATCCGCTAGCTCGCCATCTGGGCCCCACATACGACCTGACTCACGAATCATAGCTGGCATAGATGCATCTACTATGACGTCGCTCGGCACATGCAGGTTAGTTATTCCCTTGTCCGAATTTACCATCGCAATTGCAGGGTGGCCCTTATAGCAAGCTGCTATATCAGCTTCGATCTCCTGCTGCTTATCTGCAGGCAGGTCAGCTATTTTCTCGTATAAATTTCCGAATCCATTATTTGCATTTACTCCAAGCTCTTCAAATAGTGCAGCATGTTTTGTAAACACCTCTTTAAAAAATGTCTTAACTGCGTGTCCAAACACAATGGGATCAGACACTTTCATCATGGTAGCTTTAAGATGCAGAGACCAGAGCAACCCCTTTTGTTTTGCATCTTCAATTTCTGATTCAAAAAAACTGCAAAGCGCCTTACTACTCATAAAGGTGCTATCAATCACTTCACCAGCAAGCAATGGAATACTGGCTTTTAAAATTGTTACTTCACCATCTTTTGCCACTAATTCGATACGTACACTGCCAGCCTTTTGCATAACAACAGACTGTTCATTGGAAAAGAAATCTCCGTTGCCATTCATGGAAGCAACCTCAGTGGCGGAATCTGAGTTCCAAGCGCCCATGTGATGCGGGTTGTTACGCGCATAATTTTTAACCGCAGCTGGAGCTCGTCGATCAGAGTTACCTTGTCGAAGTACTGGATTTACGGCACTACCTAGAGCCTTCCCATAGCGTTCCCGAATTGATTGCTCTTCCTCAGAACTTGGATCATCCGGGAAGTTTGGTACTGAGTAACCTTTTGACTGCAATTCTTCAATCACGGCTTTAAGCTGAGGGATAGACGCGCTGATATTCGGTAGCTTGATGATGTTAGCTTCAGGTACAAGACTGAGATCACCCAAATTTGAAAGCGCATCCTCAACTTTCTGTTCGTCAGATAAATATTCCGGGAAATTTGCCAAAACTCGTCCGGCTAAAGAAATATCACTTGTCTCAATTTCAATATCTGCTGTCGCAGTAAAGGCCTTAACTATAGGCAACAAAGAATAAGTAGCCAAAGCGGGTGCTTCGTCAGTTTTGGTATATATAATCTTCGACTTGGACACAGTATTTCTTAACCTCAATAGTTAGTCGGAATTCCGATCTTGTTTTAGATTGCTAGCAATTATCTGGCTGAATTCATGCGATAGAGATATCGTCAGTACTTTAACCAGACAATTTGAGCGCGTGGATTCTACAGTAATTTGGGCGTCGAATGAACTCCAAAAGCCGCGTCAACAATGATTTACAAGCGGAATTATAGATTCTTTTAATCAATACAAAGGTAACAACAGAGAACAAATGCCAAATCAAATTCACCTTACCGTAGCCACCCTTTGTCATCGAGACGGTCAGCTTCTCATGGTAGAAGAGAAAGATAAGGGGAACCTGGTTATTAATCAGCCTGCAGGACATGTGGAAGTAGGGGAAAGTCTCAAATCGGCAGCCCTAAGAGAAACACTTGAAGAAACTGGCTATCTAGTTCAACTGGAGTCGGTTTTGGGCATCTCGGTACTTCGTGCGGAGAATGAAATTACCTATTACCGGGTCAGCTTCTTAGCGTCCTGCCCCGATCAAGTACCCTCATCCAATCTAGACCCTGATATTGAGCGCGCAATTTGGATGCATCCGGATGATATTTTGGGTAAACCCAACCTGCGTAGCGAACTAGTTCCTCTAGACGTAAAAAGATTTCTCTCCGGAACCAGATATCCCTTAGAAATGATTGAGGAAAAGCCCTAGAATGTCGCGCCTCTTCCTCTTCAATCCCAATACTTCATAAACAAAAGGCTCTCTGAAAGATAATGACCTCGAACACCAGCGGATCAAAAGTAATAGTCGGCATGTCCGGCGGAGTAGATTCGTCTGTGTCTGCTCGTTTGTTACTTGATCAAGGCTATCAGGTAGAAGGTTTATTTATGAAAAACTGGGATGAGGATGACGGAACCGAATATTGCACTGCCATCCAAGACTTAGAAGACGCCTCTCGGGTATGTGACAAATTAGACATTGAACTACACACTGCTAATTTCGCAGCTGAATACTGGGATAATGTTTTCGAGTACTTTCTGGAAGAATATCGAGCACTGCGTACTCCGAATCCTGATGTACTCTGCAATAGTGAAATTAAATTCAAAGTATTTCTCGAGTACGCCGAGGCTCTGGGCGGCGACCACATAGCCACAGGCCATTACACTCGAATTCAAAGAGATACGGAAGGTAATGCGCAGTTGCATAAAGGTCTGGACACACAGAAGGACCAAAGCTATTTTTTACATGCTGTTAGTCAATCTGCTTTTGAGAAAACTATATTCCCTTTGGGCGATATAGAAAAACCCAAAGTTCGCGAGATTGCGCGCAATAACCAGTTCGACAATAGCGCTAAAAAGGACAGCACCGGTATTTGCTTTATCGGCGAGAGACGTTTTCGCGATTTTTTAAAGACCTATATTCCGGCCCAGCCTGGAGACATTGAAACCATTGAAGGTTTGCGCGTTGGCAGACATGAAGGCTTGATGTATTACACTTTTGGACAGCGTCAAGGTTTAGGTGTTGGCGGTGTTGCCAATCACCCTGATGAACCTTGGTACGTAGCTGCCAAAGAGGTTGACCGCAACGTTCTGGTTATTGCCCAAGGCGAGCATCCCTCTCTTTTTAACTCCAAGCTCGAATGTGAGGACTTTTATTTTATCGACGGGAAAATTCCTGACCAGAATGAGATTCTCGGCTGCAAAACACGATATCGGCAAGCTGACCAAAACTGCAGTATCGAAAGATCATCCGATGGTGGATGGCTAATCGCTTTTGAACAGCCTCAGCGCGCTATGACTCCCGGACAATACGCCGTCCTATACCGAGGCAGCCATTGCCTAGGGGGCGGCGTCATAAACAGGGTCTCATCCTAATGCTCGGCAGCCCCTATTCATCTGAACGAACTTGCGCTCTAGCGGGAATAGCTAGCTGCTGTGTATTGGTTGACGAACTGTCAACATCAGGCAGTGCCGACCAAGAGCACCTGCATTTTTTTACTGAGGCTTTTCTGGACACAGACCCAAGCAATATTACTTCGGCCTTAAAGCCTCAAAATGCTTTGGCTCCAGGGTTGCAGCTATTGAGAGGAATGGGGTCAGGCGCTTCAAGTGAATCAGACCGCCGCCGACTTTCCTATACAGTTAAGTCAATACAGCTAATGCAGCAATTTATGAAGCGTGATGATTTGTTGAAAATGCTGGCTGATGGAATCCCACAAATCAAAGCATGGGAAAGCTTGGATGAGCGATTGCTTGCCATGGGAGAGCTATACGAACGCAGTGCAAGCACCCTAAGCTTTCGCATACAAATACAAGGCAGCCAGGGTTACCTTAGACAGCCGGAAGTTGCTCAAAAGATTAGAGCCTTGCTTTTTTGCGCTCTTCGATTTGCTTTGTTATGGCGACAAAGTGGCGGTTCCAAATTTGACTTTATAATACGTAAAAGAAACATTGGCTTATTGGCTCAAGATATCTTGAGTAATATACTTACTAAGCACCCTTCTTCGGGTAACTAACAACAGAGAACCTGCATGCAACTCTCAGAAATCACCGCTCTTTCACCCTTAGATGGCCGATACGCCGGAAAAACTCAGGCACTGCGCCCAATTTTCAGTGAATACGGTTTGATATTGGCCCGCGTTGAAGTTGAGGTTCGCTGGCTTCAATCACTGGCAAATAATCCAAATATTCAGGATCTGCCACCTTTAAGTGACTCCGCGAATGAATTTCTAGACGCCTTGGTTTCTGATTTTAATATTAGCGCAGCAGAACGTGTTAAAGAAATTGAGAGAACAACAAATCACGATGTGAAAGCCGTCGAGTACTACATTCGCGAACGCATAACCGAAGTTGAAGAGCTTAAAAATGTCAGTGAATTTATCCACTTCGCCTGCACATCTGAAGATATAAATAACCTTTCGTACGGCCTTATGGTTAGTCACGCCAGAGATCTACTTTCTGAAGTACTGAACAGAATTGAAACAATTTTGGTTGAGCAAGCGCATCAATATGCCGAAATGCCGATGCTTTCGCGAACCCATGGACAGGCTGCTTCTCCCACTACCATGGGGAAGGAACTTGCCAATGTGGTATACCGACTTAGACGACAAATGCAGCAGCTGCAAAATACCGAGATACTGGGAAAGATTAATGGCGCTGTTGGAAACTATAACGCGCACCTATCGGCCTACCCTGAGGTAGATTGGCCCGATCACGCAAAAAATCTGGTTGAAAGCCTTGGCCTGACATGGCTACCCTATTCCACCCAGATCGAACCCCACGATGCCGTTGCCGAACTCTGTCAAAACCTCTGTCGAATAAATACTATCTTGATGGACCTGGATAAAGACATTTGGTCATATATCTCTATCGGCTATTTCAAACAGCGCGTAATTGCTGGCGAAGTAGGCTCTTCAACCATGCCTCACAAGGTTAATCCCATAGACTTTGAAAATTCGGAGGGAAACCTTGGGCTGGGTAATGCACTTCTTAATCACTTGGCCGAAAAATTACCGATCTCTAGATGGCAGCGAGACCTCACCGATTCAACGGTGTTACGTAATCAGGGCTCCGCCTTTGGGTATTGCTTGATAGGCTGGGAGTCTTTGATCAAAGGCTTGAGCAAGTTAGAAGCAAATCCTGACAAAATGCTCGAAGATCTAGACAATAATTGGGAGGTGCTAGCGGAACCTATCCAAACGGTGATGCGCAGATATCAGATCGATGGCGCTTACGAAAAGCTGAAAGAACTAAGTCGCGGAAATAGATTAGATGCAGCCCAAGTAAAAAGCTTTATTGAAACTCTGGATATTCCGGATGAAGCCAAACAGCTTCTAATAGAACTAACGCCAGCCAGCTATATCGGAAACGCTATCGAGCAGGCCAAAAATATATAAAGCTCTATTGGGATGCGGCGCCACTACCCGGCCATCGTGGATCAACACCGCTATTTAGGTATCCATCACTAAAAGATATCGTTTCTGCCTTACCCCAAACACGCGAATTAGCGTCAAAGGTATGGCCCATCGCCTCCATTACAGCCCTTGTGTCTGCAGAAATACCCGGCTGCCAGCGTATGCTATCCGGTTGCCACTGATGGTGAATGCGCGGAACCGACACTGCCTCAGTTGGGTTCATTTCAAACTCCAACATATTTAAAAGCACCTGAGCCACTATCGATATTATTGAGCTTCCACCTGGACTACCAGTCACAATTATTGGTTTTCCATCTTGCAACACAATTGTGGGTGTCATGCTAGATAGCGGTCGTTTACCAGGAGCGATGCTATTTGCGCGGCCGCCGATTAAACCATAACCATTTGAAGCACCGACAAGGGATGTAAAATCATCCATTTCATTGTTTAGTAGAAATCCGGCACCCTCAACAGCTATGCCGTTACCGTAGGAAAAATTAAGCGTATAGGTATTGCTGACCACATTCCCTTGCCCATCCCAAGTGCTGAAATGGGTTGTCTCATTGCCCTCAAAAAGAAGGTCTTGGTCAGGAGCAATTTGTGAGGATGGCGTTGCCCTGTTTGGGTAAATATTAGAAGCAATATTCTGCAAATAGCTATCGTTGAGTAGCTTAGCAACTGGAACTTCAACGAAATCAGGATCACCTAAATAGAGGCTGCGGTCCGCATAAGCATATTTCATCGACTCTACTAGCCTATGTAAATAGGCTGCACTATTGTGTTCAAACTGGCCAATATCCAATTCTTCCAATATCTTCAGTATCTGAATTAGATGTACACCGCCAGATGAAGGGGGCGGCATAGAAACGATTTCATACTCGCCATAGGCTCCCGTTACTGGATACCGTAAAACGGTCTGATAACCGGCCAAGTCATCCATACTTATCAACCCACCATGCCGAGCACTTTCTGCAACGATTTTTGCAGCTGTATCTCCCGCATAAAATCCCACTTTGCCCTGTGAAGCGATGGCTTCTAGCGTATTCGCCAAATCGGATTGAACCCATAGATCGCCAGCTTGGGGAGTTTGCAAATTTTCGTCGAGGAAATACTTAACGCTGCTGGGAAAAGCCAGAAACTTATTTCTGGCCTGAGCCAAAGACCAGGCCAATGAATCGCTAACAGTAATCCCGCTTCGAGCAAGCTCAATGGCTGGCTGCATTACTTCAGACAAACTGAGTTCGCCGTACATTTCCTGGGCATCAATTAAACCGGCAACGGTGCCCGGCACACCGGAAGATAGTGCAGAAGAACGGGAAAGCCTGGGGTCAGGCTTTCCGGAGTCATCCAAAAACATGTCGGCGCTCGAAAGGCTTGGAGCCACTTCACGATAATCTATAGCTACCGTTTCCTGAGTATCGGCAAGATAGATCAACATAAACCCCCCGCCGCCAAGGTTTCCGGCTTGAGGGAATGTAACTGCGAGTGCAAAACCAGTAGCTACTGCGGCATCTACTGCATTTCCGCCAGAATCTAGTATCTTGGCGCCAACTTCTGCAGCCAATCGATCTTGCGCCACCACCATTCCTTCGCTGGCCGGCACACGAAGTGGATGAAATGTAGAACCGCGATCGAATATTGGCTGTGCGTTTAAAGCAGTAGCCATCATCAAGAAAGCGAAAGGAAGTATCTTAATTTTCATTTGATTCATTTATTGCAAATCTACGACGCCCATACGCATAGCTTCGGCGACGGCCTGAGAACGATTATTAACCTCAAGCTTACGGTATATATTTCTCAAATGAAATTTAACTGTGCGTTCTGAAATATTTAATATTTTTGCGGCTTCCCAATTGGACTTTCCATCTGTCGCCCATCTAAGAACCTCTGTCTCCCTTTCGGAAAGAAGCGGAGAAACAGTAAATCCTTGCCTGATCAGGATTTCGTTCAGATGAGGTAAAAGGATATTGAGCAATAGGCCTTGATACTGGCTAATGGGTCGCTTACCAGTTGTGACCGCCGTAACGGATAGAACTTGAGCAACATAGTTAGAGCGCATACAGACTATATGACCGTATTCAAGGCCGGCAGATAGTGCATGTTGCCGAAAAACGCTATCGCGAAAAGCTTTTCTGTCGTTATTAATTGCAACCTTTGCTGCAGAGTTCCAAGAAATCGGATGTTTAGATTCAAGTGCCGCTAACACAATCGGGTCTTTTGCTACGCTTTGGCTTTGACGGTAGGCATTCACCCAATCAGTGCCAATACCAAAGGTAACCATATCGAATTGGACCTGAGCTTCTTTAGTTTGGTTTTTTGAAACTCCGAAAATTAACCCTTCAATTTGAGCAAATTCGGCAATTCTCGGCCAAAGCAGTTTTAACTGATCGCCAGAATTAACCCGGAGGGCGAGGCTAATTATCTCCAGCAGTGTCTCTAAATCCGCTTTAGATAGGGGTCCGGCCGCATGCCTAGTCAAGTCCAATCTCCATATATTTACAGGTGCATTAAGGCACAGAACCTGTTTTCCTAAAAGCTCCTTCTATACATGTACTAAAGGACAGGTGACGTAACTTGAAGAGATAAGTAAATTGGCAAGCGTCGACAAGGCCTGTCGATGGAAAGCGGTATGGATACTGCTGAACAGGTACGTAGCAATGCCCGCCTCGCCAGAAGGACCTGGGAGGCGGGCTCTTTTTTGGGTTTTTTTACTCTGGCGCTATAGAAGTTTCAACGGATTCAATAGTTTTCGTAGTCTGTTCAGCCTGAACATCCTCGCTTTGCTTATCTTCTACTGGGCCATCTGGAACAATTCCCATGGCTTCATCCTTAATTTGCTTCTGAAGGGATTCCATTAACTCGGTATTTTCCAAGATATAGGCACCAGCATTCGCTTTACCCTGACCAATTTTATTACCCTTGTAGGCATACCAAGAGCCAGACTTATCTATAAAGCCATACTTAACACCTAGATCAATGATCTCACCCGTTCTGTTGATTCCCGAGCCATAAAGAATCTGAAATTCAACCTGTTTGAACGGAGGTGCAACTTTGTTTTTGACAACTTTAACTCTCGTCTCATTCCCGATAATTTCTTCTCCCTCTTTAACTGCGCCTATACGTCGTATATCAAGACGTACTGAAGAGTAGAATTTAAGTGCATTACCGCCTGTCGTGGTCTCCGGGCTACCAAACATTACACCAATCTTCATACGAATCTGATTAATGAAAATACAGAGGCAACCTGTTTGCTTAATGGTCCCTGTGAGCTTACGTAGTGCTTGAGACATCAATCGAGCCTGAAGTCCAACATGGTGGTCGCCCATATCGCCTTCAATTTCAGCCTTAGGTACCAATGCAGCAACCGAATCGATCACAACCACATCTACGGCACCGGAGCGCACTAGCATCTCAGTAACTTCTAGGGCCTGCTCTCCCGTATCGGGCTGGGAAATAATAAGGTCATCAACATTTACACCAAGCTTTTCAGCATAAAGTGGATCAAGTGCGTGCTCGGCATCAATAAATGCACAGGTAGCTCCCGTTTTTTGAGCTTGGGCAATCGCGCTTAAAGTCAGAGTAGTCTTACCAGAACTTTCGGGTCCGTATATTTCAACCACCCGGCCCTGTGGCAAACCGCCAATTCCAAGTGCAATATCCAGCCCCAAAGAACCAGTAGAGTAAAAGGGGATTTTGTCTCGCAGTCCGTCGCCCATGCGCATCACCGTGCCCTTACCAAACTGTCGTTCAATTTGTCCGAGAGCTGCTTCTAACGCTTTTTCTTTATTTGCATCCATTTTGAATATCCTCTTAAATCAAAAGTACTGTATAAACGAACAGTAATTGATTTTTATCCGCTTGACTAGCCCTGATGTGAAAAATCTTCCATTATTTTTACTGCCACTGTTAGAGCATGCCGTATTGTCTGGTTACGGACCTCCGCCCTGTCTCCAGAAAACATTAGGGTTTCCGAATACAAATACCCGGCCAAGGACCAGCCGAAACAGACAGTACCAATAGGTTTGTCAGAAGTTCCACCATCTGGCCCAGCAATGCCAGTCACGGCAATTGCGAGCTCGCTATTCGCCTTATTTGCGCAACCAAGTGCCATTTGTCCGGCAATCTCTTCCGAGACAGCTCCAAAATTTTCTAAGTCTTCAGGCTTAACATATAGATCGCGAACTTTTGCGGCATTCGAGTAAGTGATAAATCCACCCAGATACCAAGCCGAACTACCTGACTGGGAGGTCAACCAATGACCAATGCCTCCACCAGTGCAGGATTCTGCAGTGGAAAGGGCAATTTTATTCTCCAATAAGAGTCCGGCCAGTTTTTGTATTAGCGCTGCATCGGATGAGAGCTCGCTTGGTTCTTGCGGTAACTCAAATCCCGATACCATTTCCCAACCTACTCCCACTCAATGGTGGCAGGTGGTTTACTGGATATGTCCAAAGTAACCCGGGAGATGCCAGGGATTTCATTAATAATCCGGCTTGAAACCTTATCTAGAAACTCGTGGGGAAGATGTGCTGATCTGGCGGTCATAAAATCGATAGTTTCAACCGCTCGCAATGCGACAACGTGAGCGTAGCGACGAGCGTCACCTACCACGCCAACAGATTTTACTGGCAGGAATACAGTAAATGCCTGACTGACCTTGTGATAGAGATCTGCATTGCGAAGTTCTTCAATAAATATTGCGTCTGCCTCACGTAATACCTCTGCATATTCCTTGCGAACCTCTCCAAGAATACGCACACCGAGCCCGGGACCAGGGAAAGGATGTCGATACACCATATCGTAGGGAAGTCCTAGTTCAAGACCTATTTTGCGTACTTCATCTTTGAAGAGATCCCGCAGTGGTTCTAACAGTTTTAACTTCATATCATCAGGCAGCCCACCTACATTGTGGTGAGACTTAATTACATGAGCTTTACCGGTAGAAGATGCAGCAGATTCGATTACGTCTGGATAAATTGTGCCTTGAGCAAGCCAGTTTGCATCTTTAATGCTGCCAGCCACCTCATCAAAAACTTCTATAAAGGTATTTCCAATCACCTTACGTTTTTGCTCGGGGTCCTCTACTCCTTTCAATTTTTCTAGGAATAAATCCTGAGCATCCATTTGACGTATGGTCAGCCCCATATCTTCGCCAAACATCTCTATGACTTGAGTTGCTTCATCTTTTCGCAGTAATCCATTGTCAACAAAAACACAGGTTAACTGCGTACCTATTGCCTTAGCCAATAACGCGGCGGTTACTGAAGAGTCTACTCCTCCGCTTAATCCCAATATCACGTGATCGGTGCCAACCTTTTCCTTTATTGATTGCACTGCATCAGCAACAATTTGAGCTGGCGTCCAGGATTCACCACAACCACACACTCCATGAACAAAGTTCGCCAAAACACGCGAGCCCTGCGTTGTATGAGTCACTTCGGGGTGGAATTGAATTCCATATATATGATTTTTTTCATCGGCAAAACCGGCAATGGGACAGGAATCCGTAGAAGCAGTTATCTCAAACTCTGGAGGTAATTGAGTGACTTTGTCGCCGTGACTCATCCAGACATCTAGAAAATCGCGCCCTTCTTGATGATGATCACTAATGTTAGAAAGTAGTCTACCTTTTCCCTCGACCTGTATTCGTGCGTAACCAAACTCATGAATATCCGAGCTTTCAACAACTCCGCCCAGCTGCATCGCCAAACTCTGCATGCCATAGCAGATGCCTAACAATGGCAACCCACTCTTAAGGATAGCTTCAGAAACTACCGGGGCTGCGTTGTCTGTTGTGGTCTCTGGTCCACCGGAAAGAATCACGCCACTAAATTGGCCCAGAAAATCGGCATTAACGTTTTTATTGTCCCAGGCGCACATTTGTGAAAAAACGCCTAACTCGCGCACTCTGCGCGCAATTAACTGGGAATACTGGGAACCAAAATCGACGATTAAAATTGCGTCGTCGTGAATATCAGTTGTCATCGATTAGAGGCTCTCTTGGCCGGAATTAGCGACTGGGATAATTAGGTGCTTCTTTAGTAATAGAAATATCGTGTACATGGCTTTCGTTAATACCAGCGCTAGTAATTTTTACAAAGCTTGGTTTGGTTCGCATGGTTTCCACATCACCAGACCCGGTGTATGCCATCGCTGAGCACAAACCGCCCATAGCCTGTTGAATAACGGCTGAAACGGGCCCTTTATAGGGAACTCGGCCTTCAATACCTTCTGGAACAAGTTTTTCGGCACCATTGCCATCCTGGAAATATCGATCACTTGAGCCTTGCGTCTGCGCCATAGCTCCTATCGAGCCCATTCCTCTATAGGACTTGTAGGTTCTACCTTGATAGATTTCCAGTTCGCCAGGCGACTCCTCTGTTCCGGCAAGCACGCTACCGACCATTACACAATGTGCTCCGGCAACAACAGCCTTGGCAATATCTCCAGAATAGCGAATACCACCATCAGCAATTACCGGAATGCCAGATTTTTTCAGCGCTTTGGCAACGTTAGCAATAGCGGTAACTTGAGGAACGCCTACACCTGCAACTATGCGAGTTGTACATATCGAACCTGGGCCAATGCCTACTTTTACCGCATCGGCACCAGCTTGCACTAGAGCCAGGGCAGCATCCGCTGTAGCAATATTGCCACCTATTACTTGGATATCTGGGTAATTCTTCTTAATCCAACGAATTCTATTGAGCACATTGGCTGAATGTCCGTGCGCTGAATCCACCACAAGCACATCTACACCTGCGGCAACCAAAGCTTCTACTCTTTCCTCTGTTTCTCCGCTGGTTCCAATACTGGCTCCAGCTAGCAAGCGGCCCTGATCGTCTTTGGCAGCCATGGGGAATCGTTCGGACTTGTCTATATCCTTAACGGTAATTAGGCCAGAAAGTCTGAAATCTTTGTCCACCACCAATATTTTCTCTATGCGGTGAGCATGCATAAGTTTCAATACTTCTTCCGAAGCTGTCCCCTCTAGCACTGTAACCAAGCCCTCTTTTTTCGTCATCACAGAATGTACCGGGGCATCCAGGTTAGTTTCAAACCGCACGTCCCGGCTGGTAACTATGCCAACCAGTTCGCCCTTATCGAGCACTGGAACACCAGAAATATTGTGCTCTAGCTTGATAGTCAACAAATCGCGAATAGGCGCATTCTTATCTATACAGATAGGATCTTTTACCACGCCACTCTCATATTTTTTTACGGCGGTAACGTTTTTGGCTTGCTCCTCAACACTCATGGATTTGTGAATAATCCCGATACCACCCTCTTGCGCGAGCGCGATAGCCATATCAGATTCAGTCACGGTATCCATAGCGGCACTTACCAGAGGCAAGTTCAATGACAAATTCTTAGTAAGTTGAGTTTTCAGGCTGACATCTTTCGGCATAATCTCCGAGTAGTCAGGGACGAGTAGAATGTCGTCGAAAGTGATTGCTTCTTCTATAATGCGGGGCATATCGCTCTGGCTGTGTTCGAAGTGAGCGCCGCATTATAGTCTTTTGAGACCTTTGCATGAAAGCAAAATATTTTTCCGTGAAAAGGCATCCCTGTCACAAATCTGGGTAAATGATGGATTCACACTCAATTACAAATGATTCAATTCGCGCCGTTCATTCTGTTAGTGAACTGTGCAGTAAAACCCGTGCTCTTTTGGAAGATAAATTCTCCAACATTTGGGTTGCAGGGGAAATCGCCAGCATATCCACTCCAGCCTCAGGGCACTGGTATTTATCCCTCAAAGATGACAAATCGCAATTGCGATGCGTAATGTTTAAGGGCGCAAATATTCGCTGCAAAGCGCCTAAGATTGGCGAGGAAGTGCTGATATCAGGGCGTTTCAGCCTGTACGAGGCCCGTGGAGATTTACAGTTAATATTAAACCATCTGGAAGCCAGAGGCGCTGGTGCACTGCACCAAAAATTTGAGGATCTAAAAGCAAAACTGCTTAAAGAAGGAATGTTTGACCAGGAACATAAAAAGCCTTTGCCTCCTTATCCAGAGCGTGTTGCACTTATCACTTCAGCCACTGGAGCAGCCCTTGAAGATATTTTAACTTTGATGCGTCGACACCATTACGGAGGCCATATTCAGGTATTTCCTTCACAGGTGCAGGGCCAAGATGCTCCAAAACAACTAATATCTGCAATCCGTCAGGCAGATTTAGAGTCAGACTGGGACATAATTCTTCTTAGCCGCGGCGGCGGTTCCTACGAAGATCTTTTCTGTTTCAACGACGAAGAACTAGCGCGAACTATTTTCAATACAAAAACCCCATTGGTCTCTGCAGTTGGCCATGAGGTCGATACTACTATTAGTGATTTTGTTGCTGATATGCGCTGTGCCACCCCTACAGCAGCTGCGGAGCAAATCCTGGCTTCCTACATTCAATTGGCACCGCAGCTTTCCCGATACGAGAACCTGCTTTCTCAGAGCCTGCATCGCTATTTGACTGACACAAAACACGCATTAAAAGACCTAAAGAACCGATTACAGAGTCCCGTACACCAGCTGCAGGCATATCAGCAAAGACTAGACCAACTAGAGCAGAACAACCTAAATCAGCTAAATAACCAGCTTCAACTTAAACTGCACCATCTTGGCCTTTTGGAGCACCGGCTTCTTGCCCAGTCCCCACAAAGGTTATTGAATGAAGCTTCCATAAGATTTCAGGATACAAGCACAAGGCTTGGAAAAGCGGGGAAGGACCGAATCCTATATTTGCAACAAAAATTTGTTCAGACATGTCGCCATTTAGAAGTGGTGAGTCCAATGGCAACAGTAACAAGGGGCTATTCGGTACTACAAAATAAAAGTGATCAGGTAATAAAAAGCGTTGCCGCTGTCACTTTAGGTGAAAGCATAAAAGCCAAGATAAGCGACGGCAGTATCGCTTTAGAAGTCGTTGAAATAACGAAAGATTAGAAAACCTAGGGCCTCTAGACCTTAGCGACCTGTCCTTAGAAAGGCCAAACTAGCGGAACAATAACCAGACTCAACAACCCCAGTAATACCGTCAAAGGACCGCCCATAATCAAAAAATCTTTATATCGGTAGTTACCCGGGCCATAGACCATCAAATTGGTTTGATAACCTATTGGTGTCGCAAAGCTAGCGGAAGCACCAATCATTAGTATTACCGCGAAGGGTGTTAAATCGACTCCAAGCTGGCTAGCAATCTGTTGCGCTACAGGAAATAAAACTACCGCCGCTGCAATATTACTAACCACGGCAGTCAGAACCGCGGTAATCACATAGAGAGCCGCCAATGACAAAACAGGAGAACCCTGTACCAGCAACACAATATCCTTTGCCATGGTAGCTGCCATACCGGTATTTTCGACCGCAGTACCCAGCGCAATAGATGCGCCAATCACTATTAATATCTGCCAATCAATACTCTGACGAGATTCGTCCAATGAAATACATCTTGTTAACATCAGTAAAATTACAGCGGCACAGGCCGCTTCGAACATAGTTAAGATGCCGCCAACCACAAGGGCAAGCTGAGCAAACAGTATGAATAGTGCTACGTATCTGCGTTCATGCAACACCGGCTGAGACCGCTCGATCTCGGCCATCACTAAGAAATCTCTAGCGTATCGACGCGACTGAATAAAATCCGAAGGGGTCTCTAGTAATAAAATATCGCCACGTTTTAGCAGTATGTCTCCTATACGCTGCTTAACCTGCTCACCATCACGACTAATAGCAATAATTGCTGCACCATACTTTTTTCGAAATTGGCTACGTCGAACGCTTTGTCCTAGATAGGGGAAGTTGTTACCCAATACTACCTCTACGAATTTTCTTTGAGATCGATCGCCGTCTATTTTAAAAACATGATCCTCCGCTAAGGAGAGACCTCGCATTTTCTGCAGATCAACCACTGAGCTAACGTCGCCGGCAAAAATCAAACGATCGCCCGCCGCTAGTATTTCGCGCGGGGATACCGCAGCCCGTACACGGGTGCCTCTACGAATTTCAACCAGATATACACCACTCAATCGCCGCAACCCGGCATCTTCGATGCTCCGACCTACAATTGGCCCCTCTGGGTCGACAATCATCTCTAGAGTGTATTGCGCACCATCGCCAAAGGTGTCCAACCTTTCGCCTCGTGCCGGTAGCCACTTAGGCCCGGCAATAAGCACATAAACAATAGTTAGTATTACCGCTGGCACACCGATCCAGGCCAGCTCAAAGAGTGCTAAACCTTTAGTTTCATTGGCCATCATGTCGTTTACAACCAAGTTTGTACTGGTACCAATTACCGTACAAAGACCTCCAACAACGGCGGCGTAGCTAAGCGGCATCATTAACTTGGACGCGTGAATACCGGAACGTTTGGACCAGTCGCTAACAATTGGAATCATCATCGCGACAACCGGGGTATTGCTAAGCACTGTGCTCATAAGAGCAACCGGAGCCATTAAACGGAATTGAGCAACGCGGACGCTTTTAATCCGGCCCAACATTACATCCGTAAGGCCGTAAAGAGCACCAGTTCTTGTGAGAGCACCAGCAACTATGTATAGAGCAGCGACGGTCGCCAAACCTAGATTAGAAAAGCCCGTCAAGAGCTCTTTAGGAGAAATAATGCCAATTAGCATTAGCACTGCAGCACCGGACATAAGTACAGCATCTGAACCAAGGCTGGTTCGATATAGAACCACCAAGCACAGAAAAATTACGGCAAGGGTAATAATGCCGCTCCAGTCGTTCAAAAATACTTCTGGCACCATTAATTATTTCCCTTTTGTCCCTTTGATACTATCTGATACTAAAAGTCGGCGATTATCGCCGACTTTGCCCAACTATAGAATTATAGAATTCAAATAAAAGAAATTATTATCTCATTGTAAATTATCAACAATGGCGAATTGTTCCACCAGATAAGTTAAGAATCTACCAGCATCTCCGCCGTTTACTGCGCGATGATCGTAAGAGAGAGCCAGGGGCATTAACTTTCTAGGAATAAAGGCTTTGCCATCCCAAACTGGCTGAATTGAGGTTTTTGAAACACCCAGTATTCCTACCTGTGGAGAAGCCACTATTGGAGTGAAGCCAGTGCCACCAATCGCGCCAAGGCTAGATATAGTAAAAGAAGCCCCCTGCATTTCATTCGGTTTCAACTTCCCCTCTTTTGCCTTGGTAGCCAGCTCAATAATATCCGCCGCCAGCTCCCAAATATCTTTTGTATCTACATCTCGGATCACTGGAACCATTAGGCCTGCAGGTGTGTCCACAGCTAAACCGATATGACAATAATCCCGATAGACGATGGTGTGACCATCTTCGTGGATACTAGAATTAAACTTTGGATTCTCTCTTAAAGCTTTGGCCGTTAGCTTAACCATGAAAGCAACGGGAGACATTTTTATGCCCTTGGCAGCGCCCTCTTCTTTAAGACCTTGCCGATATTCTTCGACATCCGTTACGTCTGCATTATCAAACTGAGTAACGTGAGGAACATTTAGCCAGCAACGGCTGATATTATCCGCAGTGATTTTTTGAATTTTAGTCATCGGTTCAGTGCGTATCTCACCAAACTTAGACCAATTTACAATGGGTGCAGCGGGGACGCCTGAACCCGTGTCGGTGGAGCCTCCTGCCTTCAACGCATTTTTTACGTAGTTGTGCAGATCATCTTTGACAATACGGCCACGAGTGCCCGTCGCGGGTACCTTTGTTAGATCCACACCCAATTCACGAGCGAGTTTGCGTACGGCGGGACCGGCATAAACCGAACCTGAAGCCCCGGCAGGGGCCGCAACTGTGGCTTGGGCTACTGGAGCTGAAACTACTTTAGCCGCAACTACAGGTGCTTGATTATTTTCAGAATTAGAAGGAGTAGCTGCAATCTTAGTCGGTGGCTGTGCAGTTTGAGTAACTTCTAATTCAAACAGAGCATCGCCCTGACCTACTGTATCGCCGACAGCTATAGCAATAGATATTACTTTTCCATCCGCCTCGGCTGGGATCTCTAGAGAAGCCTTATCAGACTCTGCAACACAGATAGTATCGCCTTCAGAAATGCTATCGCCGACCGCAATCGATAGTTCGATGATTTCTGATTCGTCAGAACCTATATCAGGCACCTGATAGGCAATTACTGATGTGGTGGTTGGCTCCGCCTCAGTTGCTGGAGTAGAGTTTGAATTCTCTTGAGGTGATTCAATCGCTGCTTCTGATACCGCTTTCGCGGTCTCGGCAGCCGGTGCATTTTCTTCAACCGCAGCGTCAGTGGATACCAATTCGGCAATCAAATCACCTTCTGCAAGCTGATCACCGACTTGCACATGAATTTTTAAAACTTTGCCTGTGCCGGGCGCAGGTACTTCCATCGACGCTTTATCGGATTCCAATACAATAACCGACTGATCTTCAGATATTTGCTCACCCTCTGCTACCAGTATTTCGATAACTTCGGCGCTATCAGCGCCAATGTCGGGCGTGTTAATTTGAGTAGTAGACACCTTAATTCTTCTCCTTAACCAATTCGATCAGACGGTAACAGGGTTGGCTTTATCCGGGTTTATCCCGTACTTAACGATAGCCTCTGAAACTATCGAAGCGTCCAAGTTGCCATCTTCAACCAGAGCAGTTAGTGCGCTAACAACAACGTAACGGCTGTCTACTTCAAAAAACTCTCTTAACTTAGCTCTGGTATCGCTGCGTCCAAAACCGTCAGTGCCTAATACTCTGAAAGTACCTGGCACATAATTACGCAATTGCTCGCTGTGAGCATGAATATAATCCGTAGCTATTACCTTGGGGCCTTCCCGGTCCGAGAGCAGTTGGGTAATGTAAGGCAGTTTTCGCGCTTCTTCAGGATGCAAGGTATTCCAGCGTTCGCAATCTTTTGCTTCGCGATAAACCTCGTTCACTGAGGTAACACTCCAAATATCTGACTCAATATTCCAGTCGTCTTTAAGCATTCCCGCCGCTGCCATAACTTCAGTAAGAATGGTACCGGAGCCCATCAGCTGAACCCTATTACCCTTGGTAGCAGCACCTTGTTCCAGAAGATACATACCCTTAACGATGCCATCTTCTGCACCTTCAGGCATTGCAGGGTGATGATAGTTTTCGTTCATGGTGGTGATGTAGTAGAAGCAGTTTTCACCCTTTCCATACATACGCTCTGCGCCGTCCTGAATAATTACCGCAAGCTCAAAGCTAAAAGTCGGATCATAGGAACGGCAGTTTGGAATGGTCGATGCCATTACAAGAGAATGACCATCTTGATGCTGAAGGCCTTCACCATTAAGTGTGGTCCGGCCAGCCGTCGCACCTATTAAAAACCCTCGAGCCTGCAAATCCCCTGCTGCCCAAGCAAGATCACCAATGCGCTGGAATCCAAACATGGAATAAAAAATGTAGAAGGGGATCATGGATAGCTTTGAGTGACTATAGGAGGTCGCCGCAGCTAGCCAAGAAGACATCGCACCCGCTTCGTTAATTCCTTCCTCAAGAATCTGACCGCTCTCCGATTCTTTGTAGAACATAATCTGATCGGAATCCACAGGGGTATATTTCTGCCCAAAAGCCGAATAAATACTCAACTGCCGGAACATACCCTCCATTCCAAAGGTACGTGCTTCATCGGGAACAATTGGAACAATTCGTTCACCGATGTTTTTATCTTTAGCCAAATTACTAAGAATTCGCACAAAGGCCATGGTGGAAGAGATTTCTCTCTTGCCGGTGTCTTCTAATTGTTTTTCAAATGCCTCTAGGCCTGGAATTTCCAGAAGTTCTACTTCCGAGTGTCTTGTTGGAAGAAAACCACCAAGTTCTTCGCGACGTTCCTGCAGATACCGAATTTCAGGACTGTCCTCGGGGGGCCTATAAAATGGAACATTGGCAATATCATCGTCGTCGATTGGCAATCCAAATCGATCGCGGAAAGCTTTCAAACCTTCTACATCTAGTTTCTTGATTGAATGGGTATCGTTTGCGGCCTGACCGGCAGAACCAATGCCATAACCCTTAACCGTTTTTGCTAAAATCACAGTTGGCTGGTCCTTGTGATTTACTGCCGCGTAATAGGCGGCATAAACTTTATAAGGATCGTGTCCGCCTCTGTTTAAGCGGGCGATATCATCGTCGGACAGGTGCTCAACCATCTTGCCAAGCTCGGGATCACTCCCAAACAGATGCTCTCGAACGTAGCCGCCGCCGTTGTTTTTGAAGTTCTGATATTCACCGTCGACGCATTCGTCGAGGAATTTTTGCAGTTTGCCTTTTTCGTCAGCTTGAAAAAGTGCGTCCCAATGGCGACCCCAAACAACCTTGATAACGTTCCAACCGGCACCGCGGAACACGCCTTCAAGCTCCTGGATAATCTTGCCATTACCTCGAACCGGGCCATCTAGTCTCTGCAAATTACAGTTGACCACAAAGATCAAATTGTCGAGATTTTCTCGACCAGCAAGTGCAATAGCACCCAAAGATTCCGGCTCATCGGTCTCTCCATCGCCAATAAAGGCCCAAACCTTACGATCACTTTGATCCACTAGGCCACGCTGATGTTGGTACTTCATAACGTGAGCTAGATAGATAGCCTGAATAGGCCCAAGCCCCATAGATACCGTAGGAAATTGCCAGTAATCCGGCATTAACCATGGGTGCGGGTACGAAGACAAACCAACTCCGTCAACTTCCCTTCTGAAATTTACCAGCTGATCTTCAGTGAGTCGGCCTTCTAAATAGGACCGCGCATACATCCCCGGAGCCGTATGCCCTTGGAAGAAAATGAGGTCTCCTCCGCCGGGATGGTTTGGCCCGCGGAAAAAATGATTGAGCCCAATTTCGTAAAGCGTCGCAGAGGATGCAAAAGACGATATGTGTCCGCCTAAACTGCCATCGTCGGTATTAGTTCGGGTCACCATAGCCAATGCGTTCCAGCGAATAAGAGACCGAATCTTTCGCTCGGTAAATAGATCGCCAGCCATGGGTTGTTCTTCACCCACGGCGATAGTATTTTTATAGGCTGTAGTTACAACGGACGGAGTTTTAACTCCTTTACCTCCAGCGTATGAAGCTAATTCGCCAAGTAACTCGGCCGCTCGCTGCTTTCCTGAATGTTTAATGATTGAATCGAGAGCATCTCTCCACTCATTCAACTCTAGATTATCTAGATCTTTCGACACACAGTGCTCCTCAGATTTATATTGATTTTGAAGAAGGGCTAAGAGATTGATACTCCGCCGGTTTTCGCTCCAATTTGGTCGCCGAGATTCTATAGCATCAGGCCTTGTTCTGCATGACAATTGACCATAAAGTACGGACGCTTCGCCTTGATTAAATCGAATATCCTTAGGTAATTAGCCTATGATCGAATATATTAATTTTTTTCGGAATTAATCGATGTTAATTGGTTTGACCAATACCCTTAGATTTGTGAATTCAGAATAATATGCATGCTTAATACTGAACTATGATGTATTTTTTCGTTCTCAACTGCACGAGCTGTTTACGGCCATCGGAATATTGATCCAGCTATCTAAAAACATTCTTATCTCCCTTTTGATTTCCAATCTGACTCTGGCGAATTTTAGCTTTGCGCAAACCTCGCAAATTCAGCTGCCAAGTCTGGGAGAAACAAGTTCGTCAGTTATATCCTTGGATTTAGAATTGCAGATAGGCGAAGCCTGGCTTCGGTCTTTCTATCGTCAAACTCCGCTCAATAGAGATTATTTGCTGCAGGACTACATTGAAAAGCTAGTGCAGCAGCTAAAGCCCTACTCTCAAATCAATTATTCAGATTTACGAATTGTCGTGGTCGACAATCCGACCATGAATGCCTTTGCAGTTCCCGGCGGAGTTATGGGTATACATAGCGGCCTGCTATTACATGCAGGCACTGAGGACGAACTCGCCTCGGTAATCGCACATGAGATGGCGCATTTGAGCCAAAGACACTTTGCCCGTTCTGTCGCGGCGCAGCAGGCTATGGGAATGGCTAGCATGGCTGGATTGCTAGCGGCAGTAGTGCTTGCGGCCACTGCCGGCGGGGACGCAGGGCTAGCAATGATGTCGGTGGCGCAAGGAGCAGCTATGGAATCCCAACTTCGCTATAGCCGACAAAACGAAACTGAGGCGGACCGAATTGGCCAATCGACATTAGTCATCGCCGGAAGAGATCCTAAAGGCGCGGTACGCATGTTCGAAAAAATGCTTGCGGCCACACGCTATGCGGGTGATCTAGCACCGGAATACTTGCTGACTCACCCTTTGCCGCAATCCAGAGTGATAGATACTGAAACTCGCGCAAACCAATACGCCTCTCGTATATATTCAGAGAATCCAAACTACCAACTTATGGCGGCAAGGGTGAAAGTTGCGGACAACGAGACTCCAGAAATTGCACTTCGGAATTTCGGGAATGCCTATAAGCTAACTCCTAACTCCAACCTCGCAAAATACGGTTATGCCTTGGCGTTGAAAGATACCAGGCACTATTCGGAAGCAATGGAATTTGCGACCGAGTTACTTGAGGGAAATCAAACGAATCTGGTTTTTCAGAGCCTCTATGCGGAACTACTACTTCTATCCGATCAGGCCGATCTAGCCCTGAAATATTTACTCAGCTTACTAACCCCGGGAACACAAAATCACGTTATTACCATGCAGCTGGCTGATACCTATAAAGCACAAAATTTATTTGAACAAACAGCCGATATTCTTCAGGCGCACAGTCAGGAGCGACCTAAGGACCCTATGGTTTGGTATGAGTTGGCCGAGGCATATGGTTTGTCTGGCAATATCTATGAGCTTCACCTGGCACGATCCAAATACTTCGAGTTGGTTGGTAGCTTTCAACAAGCTATAGAGCACGTCCGATTAGCAAAACGGCAGTTGGGAGATAATGAAATTGAGCAAGCAGTATTAGATCAGAGAATCCGTCAAATCGCTCAGACTCAATCCCGAGAAATGGACCTCTAGAATCGATTAAGAAGTTCTATATCAGTCTAAGGTTCTCTTAAAGTCCAACATGCGCTGCAGAGATTTATTGGCCTCTAGCGCGATTTGAGCATCCACAAATATTTCATTTTCTCGATTGAGCTCAAATACTTTCTCAACCTGATCCAGCGAATTCATTGCCATCCAAGGGCAATTCGCACAGGACTGACAGGTTGCTCCCTGCCCGGCCGTAGGCGCAATAATAAGTTCTTTATCTGGCACGGCTTGCTGCATTTTATAGAAAATACCCTGATCTGTAGCCACTATCAATTGCTTATGAGGAAGTCGTATCGCCGCCTCAATAAGCTGGGAAGTGGAACCGACAGCATCTGCTTCGGCAATTACTGATTCCGGTGATTCGGGGTGTACCAATACGGCCGCACATGGAAACAGCGCTTTGCTTTCCTGCAGCCTGATGCTCTTAAATTCTTCATGCACTATGCAGCTACCCTGCCACATAACCATATCTGCGCCAGTTTGCTTTTGTACGTAATCGCCCAGGTAACGGTCAGGTGCCCAAAGTATTTTTTCACCCTGCGCATCCAAATGATCCACCAAATCCACAGCGATACTCGAGGTGACCACCCAGTCTGCTCGAGCCTTAACCGCGGCGGAGGTATTAGCGTAAACAACAATTTGGCGGTCGGGATGCTGATCGCAAAACTCCGAAAACTCCTCCGCCGGGCAGCCTATATCCAGAGAACAGGTTGCCTCCAAAGTCGGCATAAGTACTCTTTTCTCAGGGCTTAATATTTTTGCGGTTTCACCCATAAACTTCACGCCACAGATCACCAAAGTATCGGCCTCGCAGTTAGCGCCAAATCGCGCCATCTCAAGAGAATCGGAGACACAACCACCGGTTTCTTCCGCCAACGCCTGTACTGCAGGATCCGTGTAGTAATGCGCAATTAATACCGCATTATTTTGCTTCAACAGGGCTTTTATTCGCTCTGAAGATTCAGCATTTTGCACCGCCGAGAGGGTCTGGTGGTTCTGGCGAAGAGCGATAGCACTTTCTACCGCCTGAGTAAGAGGTTGAGAATTGGAATTCATTTAATTGTATTGGACAGATTATTTAGGTGCACAGCATAGATTGGTGTCAGAAAATGGCAAGTTTGATCTCAAACTTCCGCCAAAAACTCCTTGATTACATCTCGGTAATTGCGGCTAACTTTAATGCGGTCATGTTCACCCAAAAGTAAGAAGCACTCTCCCTTGGTATGGGGGAAAATCTGCTGTATATGTTTCAAGTTAACAATAGTGGATCTATGTACCCTTTTAAATAAACTATCATCCAACTGTTCCAGCAAGCTCTTCATTGTGCTTCTCATAATATGCGTTTCACCCTCTGCATGGATGCACATGTAGTCTCCTGCCGCATCGACCCAGGCAATGTTCTCTTGGCTAATAAGATTAATGGTATCTCTGTCTTTAATCACAATTTTCCCGGGGCTATCCGTCGAACCCAGGCTACCTGATCGAACTTCATCGACGCCCGCAGCAGATGCTAGATCGGCCCTTTCATCCATGGCCCGCAATACATTATGCTTGGTGCCAGCGGCATCATTCTCGACTGCCAATCGTTTAACTGCGCGCTCTACCGCCAGCCCTATTCTTTCCTGATCCAGAGGTTTCAGAATGTAGTCAACGGCGTGGATTTCGAAGGCATCAAGTGCGTACTGCTCATAAGCGGTAGCAAATATCACCAACGGTATTAAATCTGATTGCAGTTTTGCTACAACATCAAAGCCCGTCATGCCCGGCATTTGTATATCGAGAAACATTAAATCCGGCTCAAAACTGGTTGCAGCCTCTATCGCTTCACTTCCATTCTTGCACCGAGCTACTATTTCGATCGCTGGGATAGCGTCTAGGTATGAACATAAAAGGCCTAGTGAAAGAGGCTCATCATCAACAACAATAGTTCGTATCTTAGTCATAGATTTACTCAAGTATTTGGGGCTTTTTCTGATTGGTGCAGCTCATAGGGAATCTGAATGGTAGTCTTCAAACCCCCAGAAGGCTCAATACTTAAATCGTATTCATAATCTTCAATGTATAAGGCTTTGAGCCGGTCTACCGTGTTGCGTAAACCTATACCTCTGCCGTTTTCGCTCTTTAGCTTACTGGTAGCAACGCCCTGACTAGAACCTGTATCACTTAACTCCAATACCAGCTTTTGATCTTCCAGCTTTGCCCTAAGTTTTATAACACCTCCAGACTCACTTTTTCCGATAGCGTACTTCAATGAATTTTCTATAAGTGGCTGAAGTAACAAACTGGGAATCAAGGCAGATTTCGCATTCTCATCAATCTGAAAATCCAATTTTAATCGGTCGCCAAATCGCGTTTTCTCAATTTCCAAGTAAAGCATCAAAGCATCGATTTCATTTTCCAGCGCGATCTTTATATCTGGATTATTGTCTAATGAATAACGCAAAAACTCGCTCAGCTGCACAATCATGCGCTGAGCTTTTGTGGACTCTTGCATCTGCACAAGCGCGTTGATGGCATTTAGGGTATTAAAAAGAAAATGCGGATTTAGCTGATATCGCAGCATCATCATTTGTGAGTCTCTAGCCACGGACTCAGCCCTAAGCCGCTTAAGCTGCTCGTCCATTGAATCAGCCTCTACTTCTTGCATCATCAAATGCTCAGACTGAAGCAACTGAAAATATCGAATCCCGTGGTAGAGGCTGCCCCAACCCAAAAATATAAAAATACCTCCGAAATACCAACCGCCAAAATCTGCCCAGACGTTTTCTTCGGCAGATATCCATATAAAGGTCTGCATACATATGCATGTCCATATGGCCGCTATTACCGACAAGCCCAGCAGACTAAGGCAGCTCCGCTCGAATAGTGGCCTATCCCATATTCGGTCGAAGAAAGCGCGCAGAGGTAGCGCCAGGACTGCGCCCAACAGCCCCTGCAGGATAGTATGAGAAACGTGAATCCAGCCGTAATGGCCGTACCAAAGGGTAAGAGTGAAAAAGGTAACAAAACTAACACCAGACCAATAGGCCAACTGCAGCAACAAAAATTGACGCCCAAGGCTTTGATACAGCGTTTGCATAAGCCCCTTAATGGCTCTATCTGCCATTTCTTTCCCCCAACTGAATAGGCTTCTATGGTACACCTCAGAAATTATTTAGTTTTGTATCGATTCCCCTTCGACGCAGAATTGGTTTAATTCATCGCGCTGGGCCAAGCAATTAGCCAATTTTGAAGTGATCTTTGGTTAAACCTTGCAGAAAAATTATTTTCTCACCGCAGTAGAATGCCTCTCTGTCTCATTGCCATTGTTTAGTAAGCTCTAGGATTTAGGATGTTCAAAACCTCAGCTTTTAATTACCATAAAACAAAGGCGAATATCATGAAAGGCAGCGAAACCAATCCTCTTTTCTATACGGTCTATGTGGCGTTTATTGTTGCTTTAGGCGGTTTTTTAATGGGGTTCGATGCCTCGGTAATCTCGGGCGTAGTTGGCTTTATTGAACCAGAGTTCAATCTCTCAAAAATACAGCTTGGCTGGTCGGTTGCCTCTCTGGCTCTAACCGCAAGCTTTGCCATGATGGTCGCAGGCCCACTTAGCGACAAGGTAGGTCGCAAACCCGTTTTAAAAATATCGGCACTGCTATTTTTCATATCTGCTTTAGCCTCTGCTCTAGCTCCAGACTTTTTAATATTAGTAATAGCTCGCATGCTCGGGGGATTGGGAGTCGGCGCTGCCTTAATCATAGCTCCGATGTATATCGCCGAAATTGCGCCCTCGAAATTCCGCGGCCGACTGGTTTCCTTTAATCAGCTAAATATTGTTATTGGAATATCGGTGGCCTTTTTTACCAACTACCTTATTTTGAAGCTGGGCCAGACTGATTCTTTCTGGACACAAACCCTAAAATTCGACAGTTTAAATTGGCGCTGGATGCTCGGCTTGGAGGCCATACCCGCCCTTCTCTATTTCGCTTGTCTTTACCTGGTTCCAGAAAGCCCTAGATGGCTAATTATGCAAGGCAGAGAAGAGGAAGCTTTGAAGGTAATGGCTCGGACTTCAAGCGTCAGCCAGGCCAAGGAGGATCTAGCGACTATTCAAAGCAGCGTCAGTCAAAGCAGCCTAGGTGTTGAAGCGGAGAAAGCTTCCTTTAAGGAGCTTCTAAAGCCCTCAATGCGGCTAGTTATGACTATAGGTATATCCGTAGCAATTCTTCAGCAAATTACTGGCATCAACTCGGTATTCTTTTACGCACCTATGATTTTTGAACAGTCGGGCATCGGTACCGACGCTTCATTTATGCAGGCGATATTTGTGGGCCTTATTAACCTGGTGTTCACCCTAGTAGCCATTTACCTTATCGATAAAATCGGTCGTAAACCCTTGCTTGGCATTGGCGTCGCTGGCATAGCCCTATGCATGTTCACCCTAGCCTATGGCTTCCATTCAGCAAGTTATCAGCTTTCCGAGGACTCTATAGCAGGCTTGCCGGAACAGATTGATAAATCCTCATTAATGGCCATTCAGGATATTTACTACGCTAGCGATATTGCCTACAAATCTGCCGTCTCAGCACAAATCGGCCCACAGCAGTCTTCTGAGTTTGAATCTGCTCTGATCAAGGCCGCAGTAACTATGAACCCCAACCTGATATTGATAGCTATATTGGGATTTGTCGCTTGCTTTGCGATCTCTCTTGGTCCCGTCATGTGGGTACTGTTCTCGGAGATATTCCCAAATCATATTAGGGGAATCGCAATTTCCTTTGTGGGTCTGATTAACTCAGCTGTTAGCTTCCTGGTTCAGCTTATATTCCCTTGGGAGCTAGCTACTCTAGGCAACGCGCTAACCTTTCTAATATACGGGTCTTTTGCGCTTATAGGATTGTTCGTAATAATGAGAATTCTTCCTGAAACCAAAGGCAAAACCTTAGAAGAACTCGAAGAAGTTTTGATCAAAGCCTAGTTGGGCTTTGTTTTTTTTGAATTTTGATCCGCTGCACTACAGCGAACTGGTGATTAGTCAGCCAACCTGTTCATGAGAGTGAAATCAGGTTGGCGACTAGACGCCTGTAAGAGGTTCTTGGTTTTACCCGCGACGCTCTTCTAAATCCGCACGGATCTGGTGGGCCATCTCTTCGGTAATTGGATAGGTATATATCATCCATATCGCCAGTGCCGATGCCAGCATGGGGACAGCAACATCAAATACCCGCATTAAGAAGATAGTTTGAGCTGCTTGATCACCACCAAGTGCAACGTCAAAACCAGTAGCATTTAGCAGGAATCCGCCTCCAGCCAATGCCGCAGCCATACCCAGTTTAATTACCCACCAATAGATTGATCCAAACATGCCTTCACGGCGCTGATTAGTTTCCAACTCATCCATATCGCACACATCGGCAATCATTGACCCCATAAGCGTAAACAACCCACCTAGGCCAAACGCCATGAAGGGCGTGGGTAAAAGCAGAAGCATGGGGTTATCTGGTGTGTAGCAGAACCACTTCATGCCGTAGCCAAAAATGGACACCGCTATGGCAACAAAAAATGCACGCCTCTTACCAATTTTGGATGACATCCAAGTCACCAGAATGATTACGCAAAAAGTGGATATGGCGCCAAGAGTGCCCGCCCATCCGGCAAACTCGGCTCCCTGAGATTGATCGCCGCCAAATACGTAAAAAATAATCACATAAAACTGAAAAGAAGAGATCAACATAAACCCGTTGAAAACTAAGAAACTCGCTCCACAAAGACTTAAAAAGGGTTTAAATTTGATAGTGGCTGCAAAGCCTTTAAAAAACCCAACGATACCAACTGGAAATTCCTCAATATTGGTTTCCAGAGATTTTTCTGGAAATGCTTCAACTCGTTTTTCGACTGCCGCAGTAGGCTGCGCCGTTTCTTTTTTAAGGTAACGCTCGTTCAAAAATATCGCGGGCAATACGCCAACACAAATAGTGAAAGCGCCGATGATAATTGCTAACACACCGGCGCCTTTAACCATGTCCCCATCGAACAATATCTGGTGGTGCATAAACCATAGAAACCAAGGAGACACCAGATAGGCCAATTGGCCCATAAAGTTCTGCACGCCCATAAGGCGAGTGCGCTCATGGTAATCCGGCGTTAACTCATAACCCAAGGCTACCCAAGGAGTAGCGAACACAGTGTAGGCGAGATAAAAAATTAGGGAGCCAATTAGGAAAAACCAGAAGTAGAACATTTCGCTCCGGCCTTCTGGCAACTGCCAAAGTAGCGCAAATATTATACCCGCGGCGATAGCGCCAAAGAATATATAGGGCCTCCTGCGTCCCCATTTAGACTTAGTATTGTCCGAAATATATCCCATCAAAGGATCGGTTATGGCGTCGGTTAGCCGCGGCAGAGCACCTAGAAGCCCAACCAACGCCGGATTCATTCCTAACCCCAAATTCAATATAATTGCCATGCCACCAATAGCTGCGGCAAGTAGATTATTTACAAAGGCACCAGATCCATAAATAATTTTCTGCGAAAGAGCAATTCGATCTTCCGGAGCAGTTTGATATTGCTCATTCTGGCTCATTAGATAGTTATCCTTTTAGGATCGTGTAGGATTTCTGTAATCCATTAGTGTGTCCCATGTGGCACTTCGACGATCTATTTCAGACGCTTCGAACCTCCACCCTTCCAATCAAACTTAATATCTCCGGCTATTTAGCTCTATTGAAACATAGACGAGACTCTGCTTCTCTATTTCAGAAAACAACGAAAAAACGGCAAGCTGACCTGACGCTGAGACAGTCTGGACGAATTTGTCACAATTACGGCCCGGATTACCCAGCACTTGATTCAAATGAACAAGCCAATTCACTCTGTTTCTATAGCCAAAATACAATTTCATCAACAATTACCCATTGGTCTCAGCTAGAGCGCCTTTTACCTCATTTTGATTGCTCCAAATTGTCGCATCGGTATCTTTTCGCATGCAGGAGCAGGGCTGGCCTTGCATGGTAAATTTTATCCCGCACGCGGGGGACGCTTTCTCAATATTTCCAACCTGGAACTAGTTGATCTTAGTCGCTCAGAAACAGCACTATTTTTACCCAAAAAACAAGAGACGGGATATGCACTCGATTAAATTTTTGCATCGGGATATACACGACCAAGATTCATTGGAGAATATGGTTAACGAACTTATGTCACAGATGGGCCTGGACGAAAAAATCGGCCAGATGAGTCAGCTTTGTGGCGGAGGCGGCTGGGTGCCAGATCACCTCGCCGCTGCAATTCGCGCCGGACAGGTAGGATCTGTTTTAAACGAAGTAGATCTTGAAACGGTAAATGAACTACAACGTATAGCGGTAGAAGAAAGTCGATTGGGCATCCCATTATTGAATGGCCGCGACGTTATCCACGGATTTAAAACCATTCTGCCCATTCCCCTAGGACAGGCCGCAAGTTGGGACCCCGTGATCGTTAGTGAAGGCGCTCGTATTAGTGCAGTTGAGGCGGCTGCAAGCGGAGTTAACTGGACCTTTGCGCCTATGATCGATATCACCCGTGACCCGCGCTGGGGCAGAATTGCTGAGTCGCTGGGTGAGGACCCCTATCTATGTGGGATCCTTGGTGCAGCTATGACCAAAGGCTTCCAAGGATCAGATTTGGCGGAAAATGGATCTATCGCAGCATGCGCAAAACACTTTGCGGGCTACGGAAGCGCCGAAGGTGGTCGCGACTACAACACCGCAAATATCCCCGAAAACGAAATGCGCAATGTGCATCTGCGTCCCTTTAAAGATGCTGTGGATGCAGATGTTGCGACCTTTATGTCTGCTTTCTGCGACCTCAATGGTGTGCCAGCGTCGGGTAATTCCTGGTTAATGGATCAGGTACTACGTCAAGAATGGGACTACGAAGGATTTGTAGTGAGCGACTGGGAATCCATTATAGAAATGACAGTTCATGGTTTTACTGGCGATGACGAACAAGCAGCCCTTGAAGCCGTTAATGCTGGCATTGATATGGAAATGGCGAGTTCCACATACCGCGACCATTTAGAAAACCTGGTCGCTGAGGGCAAAGTCGACCTTGAAAAAATAGATCGCATGGTGGCCAGAATTCTCACCTTGAAATTTAAACTAGGTCTATTCAGAGACCCCTATACCAATGTAGAAAACTTTCCTGCCTTATTAAACAAGGCCCATTTACAAATTGCTAAAGAAGCGGCGATTAAAAGTTGCGTGCTTTTGAAAAATAACAATAAAACACTCCCGCTTTCGATAACTGGACTAGATTCTATTGCCCTTATCGGCCCGCTCGCTGACGACGGATACGAGCAACTAGGCACTTGGGTATTTGATGGTGAAGCCGAAAATAGTATAACTATTAAGAGTGCTATCAAGAGTTTCGTTGGAAGCAATCTGCAGGTCAACTACAGCCAAGCCTTAGACGGAACAAGATGCAAGCACCATGAAGGCTTTAGTCATGCCATAGACGCGGCTTATAAGTCTGATGCTGTCGTACTTGTACTTGGCGAAGAATCATTTATGTCCGGCGAGGCCCACTCCCGTGCAAATATTGATCTACCCGGCCAGCAGGAAACGCTAATTCACGCTTTGGCAGAAACAGGCAAGCCAATTACCCTTGTAATTATGGCGGGCAGACCCCTGACCCTGGAAAAAATTGTCGATAAAGTTGATGCCATTTTGTATGTATGGCACCCAGGAACTATGGGCGGTCCCGCAATTACCGATCTTTTATTTGGCCTAGAATCTCCATCAGGCAAACTGCCGGTAACCTTTCCAAGAATGGTGGGGCAAGTTCCTATCTACTATTCCCACAAAAATACCGGGCGGCCACCCTCTGCTGAAATCTGCATCCAAATGGATGACGTTCCCGCCCGCGCAGCACAAACTTCATTAGGTATGGCCTCTTTTCATTTGGATGCCGGCTATACACCCTTATATCCCTTTGGGCACGGCCTTTCCTATGGCGATTTCTACTACGTAAAAATCACTACCTCTAAAAGTCATATTTCTATGGGGCAGTCTATTGATATAGCGGTAGATTTAATGAATACCGGTGAGAGACAAGCGGAAGAAGTGGTGCAGTTGTATGTTCGTGACCTCGTCGGCAGCGTAACGCGCCCAGTGAAAGAGCTAAAGGGATTTAGACGAGTAAAACTAAATCCAGGACAGCGAGAGAGGGTTAGCTTTTCTCTGCACACTGACGACCTCGCTTTTTATAATCGCAATATGGAATTTGGGACCGAGCCCGGCCAATTCCATGTTTGGATTGGTGGCAATTCTGATGCCTCACTTTGGGCTGAATTTGAAGTGCACGAATAGGCCTAGAATGATTGAAATGAACGCCAAACTGAATATAAGATCACCGACAATCCAACAGCTCAAACTCCCAGGCCTAATACTGACTGTGTCGATTCTATGCCAATCCTGCGGTGGTACCGTATCTGAGACGCAACTGCCAAGCGAAAGCCCCTCTACCGCGTTGGAAGGAGAACTGCTGCCAAGTGAAAACTTTTCTACCGCGGTGAAAGTAGAACTGGTGGGCAGCGACGGAAACTACCAACTTTTTCGTGACGGACAGCCCTATCTGGTAAAGGGCGCGGGTATAGATTTTGGTGACTACGAAGCATTCGCACGCCATGGCGGAAATTCATTTCGTACCTGGTCGACAGATAGCCACGGCAGAACGGGAAAAGAAGTACTAGATATTGCGCACTCTCTTGGATTAACAGTATCCATGACAATAGTTATGGGCGCTGAACATTGGGGCTTTGACTATGGCGATGCAGAGGCTGTAGCCCGGCAATACGAATTCGCTCGTCAAGAAGTATTGGCTCTAAAAGACCACCCAGCACTTCTTACCTGGATTATCGGCAACGAATTAAACCTTGACTACCGGGATCCTCGAGTCTACGACGCCGTAAACGATATTTCTAAGATGATTCATGCATTGGACCCAAATCACCCCACTACTACTACGCTCGCAGGTTATGGCGCTGAAGTTATGGAGGTTGTTCAAACCAGAGCTTCTGATTTGGATTTTGTTAGCATTCAGGCGTACGGGTCCCTTGTTCTTCTCCCTGGCTGGTTGGCTAGGGATAACTTCACAAAACCTTATTTCATAACTGAATGGGGTGCAGTAGGTCATTGGGAAGTTGGTCAAACAAACTGGGGGGCACCTATAGAGCAGACGAGCACTCAAAAAGCTGCAAACTATTTACGCAGCTACAACGAAGTTATTCGCCCCTTTCCCGAGCAAGTTTTGGGGAACTACGTATTTCTTTGGGGACAAAAGCAAGAACGCACCGGGACTTGGTACGGTTTGTTTTTAGCCGATGGCGAAGAAACTGAGCCTGTTGATGTTATGCACTACATCTGGAACGGCGACTGGCCAGAGAACCGCACTCCGGCTGTGGACTCAATGACTCTCAATGGTCAAACATCTCAGGACAATGTAACCCTAAATTCGAATCAGGTATACGGCGCAAAAATAGTAGCTATAGACCACGAATCCGACGCTCTTTATTATCATTGGGAGTTGCGTCATGAGAGCACCTCAACTGAAAGCGGCGGCGCCCAAGAGGAAATCCCAGCAGTTATCGAGGGCCTAATTGAAAATTCTGAAGATAGTGAGATTCGCCTCAGAACTCCGACAGAACAAGGTGCATATCGCCTTTTTGTATACGCCTACGACGGTTATAATCATGCAGCTCATGCCAATATTCCGTTTTACGTAAATAACTAATAAGAAAAAATTCATGAACGAATCCATTCAGGACCCGGAAGTACAGAAAAGAGTTGAAGATCTGCTGTCTCGCATGAGCTTAGATCAAAAAATCGGCCAAATGACTCAGTCTGAGCGCATGGAATCTACTCCAGAAGACGTTAAGAACTATCACCTGGGATCTGTATTAAGCGGAGGCGGATCAGCTCCGGGCGAGAACCTACCCGCAGACTGGGTAGATATGAATGATGCCTATTGGGCAGCGTCCATGGAAGAAGATGGAAGTCATCTAGCTATTCCACTTATTTACGGCATAGATGCGATTCATGGCAACAACAATATTCGAGGCGCTACTGTATTCCCACATAACATTGGATTGGGTGCTACCAACGACCCAGAGCTTTTAGAGCGCATTGCTTTAGTTACCGCCAAGGAAATCTTGGCTACCGGTGTGGACTGGACCTTTGCTCCTACATTGGCTGTGGCGAGAGATAATCACTGGGGACGTGTCTATGAAAGCTATTCCGAAGACCCGGCTATTGTCAGTTCCTACGCCGGCGGATTTGTTCGTGGCCTACAAGGCGATTTGGGTACAGACAGCGTTGTGGGCTGTGTTAAGCACTGGGTAGGTGATGGCGGAACAACCAACGGTATAGATCAGGGTGAAACTTCACTAAGCAGAGCTGAACTTGAGCGACTGCATATAAGACCCTACTATTCGGCCCTTGAAGCCGGCGTATTGACCGTAATGGTTTCCTTTAACAGCTGGAACGGCGACAAATGTCACGGCCATAAAGTTCTGGTTACCGATGTCCTAAAAGGCGAAATGGGATTTGATGGCTATGTAATCTCTGATTGGGACGGCATAGACTACCTTACGGAAGACTATTACCAGGCTGTTGGCATGGCCGTGAACGCTGGTGTTGATATGTTCATGGTTCCGCAAGCCTGGAAAACCTTTATAGACCACCTGCGCAGCCATGTCCGCTTAGGCACTGTTTCCATGGAACGCATTGATGATGCGGTTCGTAGAATACTTTCGGTTAAGTTCGCCTATGGATTATTCGACAAACCACGACCGGCAGAACGCCCCTTGTCGAATCACCAAAGCTTTGGTTCAGACGATCATCGCCAGATCGCACGCGAAGCGGTACAAAAATCTCTGGTTCTGTTAAAAAACCAAGGTAACTTACTTCCGCTAAACAAAAACTCGCGCATTATCGTTGCAGGTAAAAACGCCGACAATCGTGGTCATCAATGCGGTGGCTTTAGCGTTGCATGGCAAGGAGTTAGCTGCAACGAATTTATTGAAGGCGGAACTTCTATTTGGGAAGGCATACAAGAGCTATCACCGAATGCACTACTAAGCGTTGACGCTTTAGCTGCCCAAGAACATCCTCAAAATTTCGATGTAGCCATTGTGGTGATCGGTGAACGCCCCTACGCCGAAGGAATGGGTGATATCCGTTCTGGCGATGACCTAATTATTGAAGCCGGTTCTCAAATAAAAGGCACTTTGAAAGTCCTCGAGCCCTATGGAAAGACACTGGATCTAGCAGATCTGCATCCGGAAGACTTGGGCACAATTAGAAGGTTTACCGAACAGGGAATTCCAACCGTAGTGGTATTGATTTCCGGTAGAACCCTTATCATCAATAAAGAGCTGGAAGATTCCACTGCCTTCGTAGCCGCTTGGTTACCGGGATCTGAAGGCCAGGGTGTTGCAGATGTGCTATTTGGCGATACCGATTTTCACGGAAAGTTATCCTTTACCTGGCCAAAACAAGCCCGACCAACAATCAATAGGGGTGATAGTAATTACGATCCTCTTTTTCCCTATGGATTTGGATTAAGCTATAACTAAGGCTGGTTAGTTACAAAGTAAAAACCCCCATATTGGGGGTTTTTTGTATCTATTGCTTTTATTTTTCTACAAATAATATCTACATAAATATCTGATTTACCGGTCTTTATTCGGATTCTAACTGACTCTACTCTGCTACCGTACCGATAAAAGCTAACATCATAAAAACCATTGGAATAATTATTATTCTGAACACCTGTATCAATTGGAGCGCATCCTAGGGCACTAAAAAGTTCGTTCAAATGGTATAGATTCAGCTGCGATATGAAGATGGTTTATGCGCCGAGGAGTAAATTTTTGACTAATTACTATGGGTTAGCAGCTACTAAGCTGTCCCCTGCAAACGCTCGTTAGCCTGAAATAGAAAGCTGGTAGCGCATTACTATAGGTAGGGGGCGATTCCACTACCCCAAGGGATAGCCTTTTTTTTGTTTTGGTTTTGTGCGACTTCAATAACAATAAATCGGATTTAACAATTACTCCAGCCAGAATCCTGTGAGTCGGTGATTCTTGCTCTACAGGAGCGATAAAAAGAATACCGGCATCAATACCCAATTCACCCAAAAACCAATAGCGAATAACGAATATAACGGCAAATACGCCAAATAATCGCTTTTCCGATTTATCGCACCACCCGCCCATTTGGGCTCAAAAGCCTGCAGATACGTATTTGAGCGGAGTAGCATCGGCCCCCGGTAGAGCAGTCGGCTACAACGCTTTATTGGTTAATGTTAACCAAACGTCTAGCCAGCACCACTTACTAATTTATTAACAAGGGTGAATTCAATGGTTTTTTTAAAGGTATTAATATCTAGCAGTATTGCTTTGGCGCTTCTAAGCTCCATGGCTACCAGCTGGGCGCAGGACGAAGCGTCAACGGCCCCTACTCAAAGCGATGGTATCGAAGAATTATTAGTAACTGGTATCCGATCTAGCTTACGAGATGCAATAGGAATTAAAAGAAGTTATGTCGGTAACGTAGATGCGATCTCTGCTGAAGACTTCGGTAAATTTCCTGACGGTAACTTGGCGGAATCACTAGCTAGAGTTCCGGGCATTGCAATAGATCGATCTAATGTTGAAGGGCAAAGAATTGCCGTTCGTGGATTTGGTCCAGAATTCAATATGGTTACTCTTAACGGTCGCCAAATGCCAACCGCTCCCGGCGTATGGGAAGGTGGCAGAGCCTTTAACTTTGGTGATATCGCTTCTCCCGGTGTATCTGCTGTAGAAATATTCAAATCAACAAACAGCGCACTGCCCTCCGGCGGTATCGGCGCAACTGTAAATATGATTACCACTAAGCCTTTAAATGTTAATGGCACGCTACGGTCATTTAGTCTAAGCGGTGTGGCAGATACCACTAGTGAAGGCGGTGGTCTACCAATTGAATCCGCGGTGCTCTTCGCAACCAATCAAGACCGCTGGGGCTTTTCTTTTTCTGGTTCTTACCAAGAGAGACAAAACCGAGAAACCGGCACGCGAGAAAGTAACTGGATTACAGTCAGCGAGCAACCGGGTCGAGTAAATCCTTTGGATCCAGCCTTTACAAACAATAATCAGCGCGCTGATGGCGAAACTTTCTATCAGGAGCCTTCTGCTTATTTGATCAAAGACAACGATCGAACTCGTATGAATGCGCAGGCAACCTTCCAATATGAGATTACTCCGGATTTGGTTTCTACCATCGACTACACCTATTCAAACGTTGACTTCAGTTCAGAAGGCATGTTGTTTGGTTCCTGGTTAGGCGGCTGGACTACTACTGCCGCTAGCATTAATCAAAATGGTGCTTTTACCGATGTTGTAGTCGGTGAACGTGGGTATAACCACGATTCCACATGGCAGAATCTAGAAAATACTAATAATTCCATTGGATTGAATCTAGATTGGACCGTCAGTAACGCATTGACACTAGCTTTTGATACTCACCACTCTACAGCTGAAGTAGATGGCGGCGAGTTGGACAATGTGATCTCAGCAGAGCCGAACTTTCAGGCCAGCATTAATCATACTAATGGCGGTCATTCAGGTATTAATACCTTCACCTATAACGCCGACTTTGTAGCTGCAGATTATCTTCTGACTAGCGCAACCATTAATGACGGATTCAAAGAAAATGTTTTGGATCAGGTTCAAATTAGCGGTAACTGGTTCAATCTAGATGGCGGTCTGGTGACCTCAGTCAAGTTTGGCCTTTCCCATCTGCAGAGCGATTTTAGCAAAATTGGCCTTTCCGAAAACTACAGTACCACTGGAGCCACAGCGACTGATTTTGATGACTCGCTTTTCGAAAGTACGAATCTCGATAGCGATTTTATGAATTCATTTAATCCCGATATTGGCACTGACTACTACTATAATATTGATCCTCAGGACGCATTAGCCGCTTTTGCTGCTGCGAATCCTACTGCAGCAATGACTGCAGGCGATATGGATACCAGCTACCAAGTTAACGAAACTCAAGACGCAGCCTTTGTTCAGATAAATATGGAATCTGAATTCAATGATATGCCTATTCAAATGGTCGTTGGCCTTCGTTATGAAAGCTCAGAGACCGAGGCGGTTAACCTATTTGCGCCGACAACAGCACTAAGATGGGACATGGTAGAGGGATTAATTTCTGTTCCCTCAGCTCCAGATAATATTAGTGAATCCGGCAGCAATCATAAGGTTTTACCGAGCTTCGCCATATCTTTGGGTATTACCGACGAAAAGGTACTACGAGCCTCTATTAGTAAAACAATGTCTAGACCAGATCTTCTCGATCTAAGCTCGCGATTTGAATTAGGTAATAGAGACTTTCTACAGCCAACTGCTCAAGCGGGTAACCCATCTTTATCGCCTTTGATGTCGAGTAACTTTGATATTAGTTTTGAAAATTACTATAACGATGAAAGCTACTACGCGATCAACTATTTTTACAAAGAGATTAAAGACTTTGCTGGAAGCAGAACCGTTACACAAGAAGTCGGCGATCTGAGAAACCCTTCTCAAAATACAAACGGCCTTTTTGCACAGGCATGCGTTGCAGCTTGGAACGATGCTGGCCGTCCTGATCCAGGAGCCCCCGGCGTATTTGGCAGCGGTGATTGCGTATCTCAGCAAGCGCTATGGGCACAATCTTGGATGAACGACTTTCAACATATGGGTTGGATAGCACTCGCTTTGGAAAGTGGCGTAGATGTTACTGAAGCGGGCGGGTTCCCAATACTTGATCCACTGGATGCAAATTACACCGGTGCCGTAGTTCCTGCGAACTGTGGTAATGGGTGGTGGCGTTGTGACCCCGGTTATATTGATCAGAGCTCAACAGATCCTATGGCTCAGGTCGAAGTTACCCAGCCATACAACATGAACTCTGGATTAGTAAGCGGTATTGAACTCGCTTGGCAACATCTTTGGGACGACACGCCCTATGGCATGCAGTTCAACGCAACCTTCATCAGAGGTGGTGATGTAGATGTTGATCGAGATGTAATCGGTGAGCAGTTTGTGCTTCCCGGACTGGGCGATAGCGGTAACCTCTCTTTCTTCTATGAAGATGACAGGCACACCGCGCGTATAGCGCTAAACTACCGAGGCGAAACTGTTGCCGGATTTGCTGACCACGATCAGCCTTTATTCGTAGAAGCAAGAAAGCAGCTCGATCTTTCTTATCAGTTTAGATATAACGACGCGACTACCTTCTTTGCTGACGCATCTAATATAAATGATGAGTCAACTCGACTATTTGTTCGCAACGAAGAAATGCTGTTCCTGGCCCAAGATCACGGCCCAGTATATAAGTTCGGAGTACGAACTAGCTTTTAAAATGTGTCCCCCCCATAAAGATACATTTATAAGAGGGCGTAAGCCCTCTTTTTTTGTGCCTGAAAAAAATAAATTTAAATTTAAAACCACAAAAAAACCCGCACAAGGCGGGTTTATTTTATTTGGTGGGTCGTGCTGGGCTCGAACCAGCGGCCAATTCCTTAAAAGGGAACTGCTCTACCAACTGAGCTAACGACCCGACATTTTTAATCATTTTCGAGTGTTGGTATTATTGCCTTGAAAGGCCCCAAAAACGAGGCGTGTATGGTATATCAAAAGGCTCAAAAAACAAGTTGATTTTTGGGCTATCTTTTACTTATATATAAGCCGTTGGATCGGCTATTCCGGAAGCAGTAAATCCCTCTGTACGAAGTCGGCAGCTATCGCATTTTCCGCAGGCCCTGCCCTGAACATCCGCTTGATAACAAGAAACCGTTTTTCGATAGTCAACGCCCAGCCCGAGGCCAAGCTGAATAATCTCAGATTTCGAAAGATCGATGAGCGGCGTTTCAATTGTAATGCTCTGCCCTTCCACTCCCTCTTTGGTCGCTAGATCCGCCATTACCTGAAACGCCTCTATATATTTGGGTCGACAATCGGGATAGCCGGAATAATCAACGGAATTTACTCCTATAAATATGGAGTGGGCACCCAGCACCTCGGCGTAACCCATCGCAATGCTTAGGAACACGGTGTTCCGTGCGGGCACATAGGTAACAGGAATACCCTCTGAAGCGCCCTCTGGCACCTCAATTTGCTTATCCGTGAGTGCTGAGCCCCCGATAGCCCGTAAGTCCAAAGAAATGACCTTGTGGTCCTCAGCGCCCATCAGCTTACTAAGCGCCAATGCCGCATTTAACTCAGATTTATGTCGCTGCCCATAATCGAAGGAAAGTGCGTAGGTTAAGTAGCCCTCTGCAAGAGCCTTTGCCAATAGAGTCGTTGAATCAAGACCACCGGAAAAAAGCACTACCGCTTTCTTTATTTCAGTCATCGCGCCTTCTCATCTCCCCAAAGCGTCTTGTGTAATTGGGTTTGAAATCGCACCGGAAGCTTGTCCTCAACTATTTTATTAGCTAGCTCTGTCTCGTCCATCTTTCCGTGAACCGGAGAAAATAGAACGGCCAATACACGTTCAGCTAATTGGTTCTCTATAAGTTTGCTTTTGCACCACTGATAGTCATCCTCCGTTTCTATTACGAACTTAACCTCATCATTTTTATTCAGATGAGGAATGTTTTCATAGAGATTGCGATGACATTCGCCGGAAGAAGGCGTCTTTAGATCCATTATTCTGCTAATACGTGCATCGACTTCACCAATGGGCATAGCGCCACTTGTCTCAAGACTTACATCAAAACCTTGGTCGGCTAGTTCTATCAGTAAGTTCAGGCACTCCGGCTGGGCCAGTGGCTCTCCACCAGTAACCGTAATAAAGGGTGTTCCGTATTTTTTTACTTCATCGATAATAGCTGAGATATCTGTGCGCTCTCCGCCCTCAAAAGCATAGGCAGTATCACAGTAGACACATCGCAAAGGGCAGCCGGTAAGACGGATAAAAACGGTAGGCAGTCCAACTCGAGTGGTCTCGCCCTGCAAGGAATGAAATATTTCGGTGATACGAACCTGGCTAGCCATAGAACTGCGGTCCGTTAAATTTGAGCTTGGCTTATTTCTTCCAACAGTTCAGATGCACGGGCGCTAATATCGCCACCTAACTGCTGAGCCTCTTGCAAAAGAACAATTGCCTGATCAGGGTCAGATAAATTTAGATAGACACGTGCCAGTTTGTAAACTGCATCACCATACTTCCTGTGACCCGGAAAACCATTTACCAAGCCTGCGTAAGCTTCACGAGCTTCTTCGTTCTCACCGGCAATCCAATGAGTCTCGCCAACCCAGTAATAAGCGTCTGCAACAACGGGGTCAGTCGGGTAAGAACTAATTAATTCACCAAAGCTCGCTAGAGCACCCTCTCGGTCACCATTGCGTAAGCTTGATAAGCCCTCACTGTAAAGGTCGGCAGCGCTTTCGTTATCAATTTGAGGAGCAACAATAGTGGAGGCCGAAGTATCTTCGGGCTCTACTCCTGAATCTACCGCCACAGGTTCAGATATCCCGCCGCTGCTCAGCTGTAAAATACGTGAATCAAGATTGGCGTAGTCCGTAGACTGACGCGACTGTAACCGCTGAATTTCATATGTCAGTTCTTCAACCAAGCCTCTAAGCTCAGAAATTTCCACTCTAAGAGTCTGAATGTCGAGATATAGGGCAACGGTCGCTGATCGTTCCTGTTCTTGCTCTTGATCTGCTCGCTGCTGGGCTTGAGTAGCCGGCACAGAAAGGTCTAAGACTGGAGCTTGGGCTACAGCGCTAGTTAAAAACGGCAGGAATAAAAAAACCACGCCGACATAAGCCGACGTGGTTCGCGTAGTTATCATTCGTACTATTTGATTTCTACGCGTCGATTTTGTGACCAAACCATTTCACCTGTTCCATTTGCTTCGGGACGTTCTTCGCCGTAGCTAATGGTCTCAATACGGCTTGCGCTTACTCCCTGAAGTACTAGGAAGTCTGCAGCAGTTTTGGCACGACGCTCACCTAGTGCAATATTGTATTCGCGAGTTCCGCGCTCATCGGCGTGGCCCTCAACTCGAATATCGCCCGTGGTAGAACGTAGTGCAGCTGCAACACGAGTCAGAGCCGCGCGTGTTTGTGGACTCAAGGTCGAGAGATCGAAGTCAAAGTAGACCGTGGTATCGGCGATGGCCACCATTGCGCCACCATTAGAAACAGAAGATCCACCGATAATAGTTTGATCAGCTGGAATTGCCATGGAGTCAACTGCGGCATCGTTACCAGTGCCAACCACTACTGGGGCAGTCTCTCGAGCCGACGCATCTTCCATCGCGGAATCATCTGTATCCATTGTGTCAGTTGAAGAACAAGCCGCTAAAAGTACAGCGAAGGTACCGGCCAGAAGAAGATTCATTTTAGCTTTCATGATTGTGAGTTCCCGTTTGCATATTGTTTATTATCAATTTGGTGACCAAGCCGGCTCTCTTACATCCGAAGACGTGGTCGCAGGCAGATTATATTTGACCCCAGCGTCAAGTGAAACAGCCGCGAGGATACTATTACCATTAAGTTTTGTAGCATACATCACCAAAGCCCCATTTGGCGAGATCGTTGGCGATTCATCTAATTGCGTTTGTGTAACGATTATTAGCGTGTCATCGGTCAAATCCTGCACCGCAATGTGATAAATCCCGTCATTACGGTGAACCATCACTAAAAACCGCCCATCAGCCGACAATCTAGGTCTGGCATTATAGTCACCTCTAAAGGTAAGCCTCGCTATACGGCCGCTTTGCAGGTCTATCTCATATATCTGCGGTGGACCACCTCTATCTGAGGTAAATACCAAACCTTGACCATCAGCTGTCCAATTTGGCTCGGTATCGATAGAGAAATGATCAGTAATACGGCTGAAGTCTCTCGTTGCCAAATTCAGAACATAAATTTCCGGATTTCCGTCTTTACTCAATGTTAGGGCCAATTTTGTCCCATCTGGCGAAAATGCCGGTGCGCCATTAATTCCAGTAAAATTCGTAAGTTGCTCTCGTTCGCCAGTACTTAAATTTTGCATAAATATCGCGGCTCGGCCGGTTTCAAAGGAAACATAAGCAATATCTTCTCCATTGGGAGACCAAGCGGGCGACATTATTGGGTCCGCTGATTCGATTACAAGCTGTTCTCGAGCGCCGTCTTGATCCGCTAGCATCAGACGGTACCGGCGTTCTCCATTGATGTTAAGGAAATCCGTGACATAAAGAATACGTGACTCAGCGATGCCAGGAATTCCGGTTATTTCCTCATAGGCCAAATCCGCTATTCGGTGAGATATATCTCTGCCATCCAGTGGTCCTGCGGTAATGCGTCGGGCCATGACCTGTCGCCCGCTTGGAACATCGTAAAGTTCTACTTCCGAAATTAAGCGACCAGCTACTACTTCGGCATTGCCCACCAATAGATAATCCGCGTCTAAAATTCGCCAATCGCGAAAATTCATCTCGCTATCAGGTGACGGAAAAGAAAGCATATTCCCAGGAGATATATTCTCAAACAAGCCGCTTAGCTGAAGATCATTAGATATAATTTGATCAAACTCAGTTGGCGCCAAACCACTGCCCTTCCATTCAAATGGAACAATAGCTATGCGAGTTTGCTGATCAATCCCAGATACCACTTCAATAGTAAGTTCGGCTTGAGATGAACTTGCAAATAACAGCAGGCTGAGTGCCAAAGTGATATTGAGAAAATGGCGCATAATTATAGTCGAAGATCCTGTGGGTTAAAGCTAAATAGGAATTGTCGAAACTGTTGGTCAAATATTTCGGGACTAAGTTCCGTTAATAGGGTGTAGGGCTCTGCCTTGCGCACTGCTTGTACCGCAGATTGATCAAAAGCGTCATTACCACTACTGTCGACAATATCGACAGAAACAACTCGGCCAGTCGGAACCATATTCACGCGTAACTCAACAATCATGCCGCTACGCGCGCTTGGCGGTCGACTCCAATTATTGCCAACTCGCTCACTAATCCAACTCGCATAGGACATTACTATCTGCTGGTTTTCAATTTGTTGCAGAGCTCCTAATTCAGCATCAAGTTGCGATGCTAAGTCAGTTTGTCGCTGCAACAATTCCTGTTCTTCTCGAGCAGCTCTCTCTTCTGCTAGATTATTAGTTGGTTCCACCGGAACTTCCGGTTCCGGATCTGGTTCATTAACCTCTACTTCGGCAACAGGTTCGGTGGGAACTTGCAGGCGATCAGGTGCAGCAACTTCAGCTATTGGAGGAGCCATGGTAAGGTCAATTACACGTTGCTGCGGTTGTTGCTCAGGCGGTTTGATATCATCGATTGAAACCAGCTGCGCATGAATAATATTGGGTTCGGCAATTTGTACCAATGGGTTTGATGAGGGCGAAAACATAAAGGCCGCCACTATCAATGCCGCATGCAATACCAGGCTTCCGGTTGTGGCAATGGCGTAATCTGTGCGGTTAACAACTTCCACAACTAGTTTCCCAAAACCGGCGGTTCTGTTACCAGACCAACGCGAACAGCACCGGTATTCTGCATCAGCGTCATCAGGGCAACCACTTCTCCGTAGGCAACATTTTTGTCGCCCCATACCAAAACCGAGGTATCCGGTTTTTCAGCCAGAATCTTGCCAATAAGCTCTGCCACCTCTTCCGCGGTTCGCGCTTGATCGGAATCTTCAAGAAGATCTACAAATAAGCTGCCATCTTCAGTAATGGATACAAGAATTGGTTCATCATCATTTTCCGGCAAGACTTCAGAAGGCGCTTGCGGCAGTTCTACATCAACACCCTGCGTTAACATCGGCGCCGTGATCATAAATACCACCAGCAATACCAACATTACATCGATATAGGGAACAACATTAATTTCTGCTACCAAACGACGTCTTTTACCTGAAGTTACCTGCATGGATATCTACTTGCTCGGCACGCTGTGACTTAATACCGCCGAAAACTCGTCCGCAAAGGTACTGTAAGTATTCAGCAAGGTATCTACGTCTGATGCGTAGCGATTAAACGCGATAACAGCCGGAATAGCCGCAACCAACCCCATAGCGGTGGCGATCAATGCTTCCGCGATTCCAGGCGCAACGATGGCCAATGTGGCCTGATGAACTGAGGATAAGCCCATAAACGAATTCATAATCCCCCAGACCGTTCCCAAAAGACCGATATAGGGGCTAACGGAAGCGACACTCGCGAGAAAGGGCAAATGCTTCTCTAGGCTACTCATTTCGTGGCTGATAGAAATACGCATTGCCCGCTGAATACCCTCGGTGGTCATTTGATGGCTATAACCCTCTTTTTTACGCAGCCGATTAAACTCTTTAAAACCTGCACGAAAAACCGCTTCCAAACCAAGTAAGGGCTTTCCATCGGCCAGACGCTCGGCACCGTCCGAATAAACCTGCCTCAAATCGAGGCCAGACCAAAAATTTTCTTCAAAATTTTCAGATTCAAGGGTTGCTCGTCGAAGCGCAATACCGCGTTGAATGATAACCATCCACGACGTTAACGATAGCGCTACCAGAATTGCCATAATAGCCTTAACCACTAGACTGGCATCGGCGATTAGCGACCAAACAGATAGGGGGTTTTCCACTAATATTTCCTTTTATTTCAAAAGTTTTTTACTTTGCCTGCGAGCTCAGCCGGAATTCTTGTTGGCTTAAGAGTCTCACCAGACACACAGGCAATATCGATTTTTGAGCTGCAAAGAATGCTATCACCTCGGCAGACTTTCTGCGCTATTTCCATACTGGCTCCTCCAAAGTTCAAAAGCTCTGCAGTTACTTCCAATTGGTCGTCCAATCGAGCTGGCGACTTATAATCAATTTGTACCGAACGCACTACGAATTGATGGCTTTCGCGATTTGCTCCGGCTTTATCAAAACCAAGAGAGCGCAACCACTCGGTGCGCGCCCGCTCCATAAATTTTAAATAATTCACGTAAAAGACGATGCCGCCAGCGTCGGTATCTTCGATATAGACTCTGACCGGGTGTGAAAATTCCACTAACTTTCCTTTTCCTCTGCCTCGGCCTCAACAAAGAGCCCTGATTGCGGAGCTATTTTCCCGTAATGCTCGTAGGCAAGCTTAGTTGCCACCCTGCCCCTCGGCGTGCGCACCAGATAACCGCGCTGAATTAAGTAGGGCTCAATTACATCTTCTAATGTTCCACGTTCTTCGCTAAGTATCGCCGCCAGATTATCAATACCAACCGGGCCACCTTCGAATTGTTCAATAAGAGTAGTCATCAATCTGCGATCAAGGTGATCAAACCCCTTGGCATCCACCTGCAACATTTTTAGCGCCTGATCGGCGATATCAGCAGTAACTTTACCTTCAGCTTTCATTTCCGCGAAATCTCGAACACGCCGCAGCAGCCTATTGGCAATTCGCGGGGTTCCCCGAGCTCGGCGAGCAATCTCATGACAACCTTCCGAATCGGCCTCAAATCCAAGCAATTTGGCAGTTCGAGTAACAATTTTTGTTAGATCCTCGACGGAGTAAAATTCCAATCGCTGCACTATGCCAAAGCGATCCCGCAAAGGAGACGTCATCATGCCGGCTCTAGTGGTAGCTCCGACAAGAGTAAAAGGAGGCAAATCGATTTTGATAGATCTGGCTGCAGGTCCCTCGCCAATCATAATATCCAGCTCAAAATCCTCCATCGCCGGATAAAGCACCTCTTCAACTATGGGACTGAGTCGATGTATTTCGTCAACAAAAAGCACATCGCCCGGTTCAAGATTGGTCATGATTGCCGCCAAATCTCCGGCTTTTTCCAATACCGGGCCGGATGTGGATCGCAAATTTACTCCCATCTCGGTAGCAATAATATTTGCCCAAGTGGTTTTACCTAATCCCGGAGGTCCAAAAATAAGCGTGTGATCCAAGGGTTCCTTTCTATTTTTGGCGGCACCTATAAAAATTTCCATTTGCTCACGGACCGCAGGCTGACCAATATAACCCTGCAGTTTTGTGGGGCGTACGGCGCGATCCAGCTTGTCGTCAACGTTGGCGGGCTCTGCGGAGATGATTCGATCTTCTTCGATCATTTAGCGAATCTCAATTTAAGTCTGCCAGTTTTCATAAATCATCTATTTCCACTTCTGAGCGCGAAACGAACCATATCTTCTACGGTTTTACAGTCGCTCGGAAGCGACTTCAGCATTCTTTTCGTATCTGCAGATTTATACCCAAGAGCCACTAGAGCTTGTTCGGCTTCTTCTACCTGTCGGTTCGCATTCGGAGCAGATCCGACCATGTCTGTTTGAGCGCCAACTGCGCCACCAAAGTCCAGCAGCTTAAGTCGATCTTGCAATTCTATTATCAGGCGTTCGGCTGTTTTCTTGCCGATGCCGGGCATTTTAACCAGCGCCGCTACTTCGTCATTTCGAATGGCACTAATTAGGGCTGAAATTTCCATACCTGAAAGTATGGCTTGGGCAACCTTGGGGCCTATTCCAGACACACGGATCAATTCGCGAAACATAAGACGCTCGTCTTTGTCTCGAAAACCATAAAGTTGTTGAACGTCTTCCCTCACTACTAGATGTGTCCAGATACTGACTTCTTGCGAAACGTCCGCCAAGTCATACCAATCGGGCATAGTCAGAGATATCTCGTAGCCCACGCCTCCGGCTTCAACTAATACTTCTTGAGTGGTTTTATCCAGAAGTACTCCGCGAATATGTCCTATCAAAATCGACCTCTCTCATGGTGATAGTGGCAAATGGCAATCGCCAGTGCATCGGCGGCGTCTTCGCTAGGCTCCGCTGACAGTTTTAAAAGTTTAGTCACCATAAATTGAATTTGTGACTTGTCCGCAGCACCGCTACCTACTATCGATTTTTTAACTAAACGGGCCGCGTATTCCGACACCGGTAAGCCCTTATTTACGCAGGCGGTTATTGCTGCGCCACGCGCTTGGCCCAGCTTCAGTGCGCTAGATGGGTTCTTTGCCAGAAAAACTTCTTCGATGGCCATCTGATCGGGTTGATGCTCCAGCATAATTTCCTGCACCGATTGAAAAATAATACCCAGTCTCTCTGGTAACGGTTTACGCGGTAAACGAATCACACCACTGGCAACGTAACAAATTTGATTTCCTCGGATTTCGATAACGCCAAATCCGGTTTTTATGGAGCCAGGATCTATCCCTAAAATTCGTATTGGCAAAAGGTATGTTTCCTAGCGGATATCATTCAAAGACTGATCCATTTGATCAAGTCTGTCATCCATCATCTCTTGCACTGCTTGCGCATCCTCCATTACTTCACCTCCACGGGTAATAGCTGTCAAAGGATTGGCAGAAATATTGGATTCGCTAGTTCTGGAAGTTGAAGCTGCGGGTGGAGCTTGTATCAAATTGATATCGGTACTTATCTCAATTTGCTCCGCTATATTGTCGGTTGGTACCTGATTGGTGCAATGCCACACACCCTGCTCGTCTTGGTATCGATATAACGTTTCAGTTACGACTGTTTCATCTGATCCACCAAAGCCTGGCAGAGAAGGTTTACTAAACTTTAGTTTGTCTAGGGTCATGATTGGAGTGCCATTTGGCCCAGGGATAAAAAACGGCGCGGTAATGGCGATAACGACTATAGCGATCATAAAACGGATAAACATGGCATCCACCCAATGCGACTCATAATTAGTCCCGCAGTTTAGCCCTATTAAGGCCGGAGATCACCGCCTCAACAAAGATACTAGAAATTAGTTTTGGTAGGCTTGTTCAGGTATATCCGCATCGGTATAGACGTTTTGAACGTCGTCGAGATCTTCTAACATCTCGATAAGGCCGAGGGTAGATTGAGCACTGTCGACATCTAAAGGCACGGTGGTAGCTGGAATCATTGCGACTTCAGCATTGTCGGGCTCTAATCCGGCTTGCTGCAGCTGTTCTTTGACTTGTTGAAATTCTTCCCAGGCCACCATAACGTCAATGGAGCCGTCCTCATTCGCTACAACATCGTCAGCACCGGCTTCCAACGCTGAATCCATTATTTGCTCTTCATCGCTTCCGGGAGCAAAAGTAATTTGGCCTTTTTTCTCAAACAGGTAAGAAACGGAACCATCGGTGCCCAAATTGCCACCCCGGCTTGTAAAGGCGTGTCGTACAGCCGCCACAGTTCTGTTGCGATTGTCTGTTAGGCACTCTACCAATACTGCAACTCCGCTAGGACCATAACCTTCGTAAGTCTGTTCCTCGTAGTCTTCACCTTCGCCCTGCCCACTGCCGCGCAACACTGCTTTTTCGATAGTGTCTCGTTTCATATTTGCGGCTAGCGCTTTGTCGATCACTGCGCGCAGGTGTGGATTGTCATCGGGGTTGGGGCCCTGCTTTGCCGCAACCGTTAGCTCACGAATAATCTTGGTAAAGACCTTTCCTCGCTTCGCATCTACCACAGCTTTTTTGTGCTTGATATTTGCCCACTTGGAATGACCGGCCATATTGAGTTCTCTAAGCCCCGTTGTCCGCAGATTTATCAGCAGGTTTGCCAGCAAGATTATCAGCAGACGGAGTTTGGGATACTCGTGATCGCAAGTGCAGCTCCTTCAACTGTTTAGCATCAACATTTCCCGGGGCGTCTGTCATCAAGCATTGCGCTGACTGAGTTTTGGGGAATGCGATAACGTCTCTTATAGACTCAGTTTCTGTCATCAACATAACGATGCGATCCAGACCAAAGGCCACTCCGCCATGAGGCGGCGCGCCAAATTTAAGGGCATCCAATAAGAATCCAAATTTCTCTTGAGCTTCTTCATCGGAAATACCTAGTACTTTGAACACGGCTTTTTGCATATCCTGGTCGTGGATACGAATAGAACCGCCACCGAGCTCAGTGCCGTTCAATACCATGTCATAAGCTCTAGAAAGCGACGCTTGCGGATCTTTAACTAAGTCATCCGCGGACACAGAAGGCGCGGTAAAGGGGTGATGTATAGCCGTTAATCCGCCTTTGTCATCCTCTTCAAACATCGGGAAATCTATAACCCAGAGTGGCGCCCACTTGCTGGTATATAGATCCAAATCGGCCCCAAGCTTACAGCGCAGCGCACCAAGTGATTCATTCACAACCTTGGTAGTATCTGCGCCAAAGAATATAAGGTCGCCGTTTTGCGCTCCCATACGTTCTATTAAGGCGGCACGAACCTCGACTGGAATAAATTTAACAATGGGGGACTGCAGGCCCTCTTCCAAGTTTGCGATATCGTTACACTTTATGTAAGCCAAGCCCTTGGCTCCGTATATGCCTACAAACTTAGTGTAATTGTCGATTTGCTTACGACTCATTTTTTCATTGCCACCAGCTATCAGCATGGCCGCAATTCGCCCTTTTGGATCATTGGCCGGACCTGAAAAAACCTTAAACTCCACTTCCTTCATAAGGTCGCCGATTTCCACCAGCTCTAGTGGAATGCGTAGATCAGGCTTGTCAGATCCATAACGATCCATCGCTTCTGCGTAAGTCATATGAGGAAACTTGCCAAGATCAACATTGAGTACCTTGGAAAACAATTCGGAAACCATGGTTTCCGCAACATCCATAATTTGCTGTTCTTCAACAAAGGAAGCTTCTATATCGATCTGGGTAAATTCCGGCTGCCGATCCGCTCGCAGATCTTCATCTCTAAAACAGCGGGCAATTTGATAGTAGCGATCAAACCCAGAAACCATCAGCAATTGCTTAAATAGCTGTGGCGATTGGGGTAAAGCGAAAAACTTGCCTTCATGGGTTCGGCTTGGAACCAAATAGTCTCTAGCGCCCTCCGGCGTAGCCCGAGTTAATACTGGAGTTTCTATATCTAGGAAACCCTGACTTTCAAGTGATTGGCGCACCTGACTGCTAATACGCGCCCGCAACTGCAAACTTGCCTGCATTTCAGTACGACGTAAATCTAAGTATCGATACTTTAGCCGTACTTCTTCGCCAACCTGAATGTGGTCATCTAATTGGAAAGGTGGTGTTTCGGAGGCATTGAGAATCTTCAGCTCTGTGCCGAACACTTCAATGGCACCAGTTTTCATATTTTTATTAACGGTAGCAGCATCGCGAGCTCGTACTTTGCCAGTAACCTGTAAAACATATTCGCCGCGTACTGTGTCGGCTAATTCAAAATACTCACCGCCGTCCGGGTCAAATACAACCTGAACAATACCCTCGCGATCTCGCAAATCAATAAAGATAACCCCGCCGTGATCTCGGCGCCGGTCTACCCAGCCACAGAGAGTAACGTTTTCATCGATATGATCTTGACGAATATCGCCGCAATAATGGGAACGCATAATAAAAATCCAGTTCAGTTGTTAAATAATCAGCTTTAGCTAGCGGTACTCGCAGGCTTATTGCTATCGGTTTTGTTTTTTGCTTTGTTCTCGGTTTTGCTCTCAGTTTTGCTCTCAGTAGAAGTACTGTTTTCAGTATTCGACTTTGAGGTATTCTGCTGGTCACCCGCGAGATTACGTTTTTTCTCTTTGTCAGACTTAAAATCTGTTTCGTACCAACCACTTCCGCTCAACCTAAATGAGGGGGCCGAAATTTTCTTGCGCAGCGCACTTTTTTCGCAAACAGGACAATCTTCCAAAGGCGCATCACTGAACTTTTGAATAGCATCGAATTGATGACCACATTGGTCACATTGATACTCATAGATTGGCATTACTAAGATCCAGTTTTTGCGGCGCGCGATTATACCCCAGACGCGCGCATTCCATAAACGCTAATGCACATGAAAATCGAGCTAGAAATAGCTTGAACCAAGTGACCTAGTTTCATAAAAAAAGTATATTTCTGCTTCGCGTTGAAATTTGACACCGGAGGCCTATTTAATATGCGTGGCGGTACCGAGCTAAAACAGATAAAAGTTCCCGCTATGCACATTGCAATGGGCATGTATGTGTCTGCTTTGGACCGTCCTTGGTCCGACTCGCCATTCCTGATGCAAGGCTTCTGTGTAACCTCACCTAAAGCGTTGGCCAAGCTGCAAGAGCTTTGTGAATTTGTAATGGTCGACTCCGCCAAATCAATTGGCACTGCCGTCGATCAAAAACTCAATACTGCTCCAGTTGCGCCCAAATTTGATACCAGTAAATCTGACGAGCCAGTACGGAAATCAAGCAAACCCCTTCCGATAAACAAAGAAAAATATACGCGTCGACCAGTTATGACTACCGCAGATGTAGCAACCGCGAGTCAATCCTACAAAAATATTCAAAGCTCTATTGGCAATGTATTCAAAGGCGTGTCGGCAAGTTCTGGAGTCGACTCCAAATCGATAGAAAAAGCTTCCAGTGCTTTGGTAAATAGCGCCGTACGCTATCCCTCTGCATTGTCCTGGCTGGCACTTATGCAAAAGCGCAGCGATAAGGTCTATAACCATGCACTGCCCGCACCTACCTGGGCGTTGCTCTGTGGCCGCCATATAGGTATTGAGGAATCCGAACTTAAATACCTAACCCTGGCAATTTTGCTTAAAGATATTGGTAACCTAAAAAGCAATAGCTCTAAAGTAACGGTTAATACCGCAGGCATGACTCGCGAAGAAGCGGCTATCGCACGAACGGTTGCCTTAGTTAAACAATCCACCAAAAGCGAAAAGGTAATTTCCATTATTGAAACCTATCGCGAAAAATTTAACGGCACCGGTAAACCCAAGGGGCTGATTGGAGAAGAAATACCTTTATTGGCCCGTATCGCATCAATCGCTATTGCTTATGACTTGCTGTTAAATCCAGTGCGAGCTGAACGTGCAGCTATGTCGCCTTCCGAGGCTTCCAGATATATTTACTCTCAGCGTGGACGCGCTTTCCAAGATGAATTAGCCGTGCAGTTTATTGAAGCGCTTGGAACCTACCCCTTGGGCACACTGTTGCAGCTGGACTCTGGGGAAATTGGGGTGGTGGTAGACCACGACGAAAAGGCACGGCTTAAACCAACCATCATGGTTGTTGCGGACGAGTTCGGTAAACCTATTGACGACTGGCGCATAGTGAAACTAAGTCAAACCACAGAAAGTGATACCAAAGAAGCGGGTAAACCAGCCATTACTAAAGTGATGCGAGATTTATCCGCTGACAACTTAGATCTAGATATGCAAAAAATTCAGGACAAGTACCAAGAATTGCGCGTCGATCGACCCAAAAAGGGTGGCAATAGCGGACTGCTGTCTAAGTTGTTGCGACGATAGGTATGCAAGCAGTTCAACTAAAGGTAATGTGATGCAATTCCGTATGAAGTAGCATATGCATCCTAGTCTATGTAATCGGCCTCAGGGGACTCTGCATGATTAACCTTAAAATAAACAATAAAGAATACAACTTGGATGATATTGATCCCGAGACACCCTTACTTTGGGCCTTACGAGATACATTAGGCTTGGTAGGCACCAAGTTTGGTTGTGGCGTTGCCCAATGTGGAGCCTGCACAATTCTTTTAAATGGTCAGCCCGGCCGTGGTTGTCAAATGCCGGTTGGGGCGCTAGAGGGTATAGAGATCACCACTGTTGAAGGTCTAGCTGAAGAGGACGGTACTTTGTCCGCTTTGCAACAGGCTTGGATTGATCATGACGTTCCTCAGTGTGGATATTGTCAGGCGGGGCAGCTCTTAGCGGCCACCTCTCTACTGGAACGAAACCCCAGCCCTTCCACTGAAGAAATAGATACCGCTATGAGTGGCAATATATGTCGCTGTGGAACCTATACACGGATCGTCTCGGCTATTCAGTCGGTGGCGAAAGATACCGGGGGTGCCGCGTGAGTCAGCCTATTATCGATTACAGCAATCCAGTGGCTATCCTTAATGCCAGTAAAGAAAATGCGATTAGTCTTTCTCGCCGCGAGTTTATAAAACTAGCTGGCGCCAGTGGTTCTTTAGTAGTGGGCCTGTCCGTGCTTCCTGGTGAAGTTTTTGCGCAAAGCTCCAACAGTACAGCGGAGCTAAATACCTATGTACTGATCAATGCGGATAACAGTATCCGGATTTATGCTCCTAACCCCGAAATCGGTCAAGGAATCAAAACCGCTTTGCCCATGATTGTGGCTGAAGAATTGGATGCGGACTGGAAACAGGTGATTGTTGAGTCTGCCCCCGTTGCTGAACTCTACGGCAGGCAAGCGGCTGGTGGTTCCACCTCAATTTTAACTCGCTGGAACGAGATGCGCGGTATGGGAGCTATAGCTCGCCAGATGCTAGTTCAGGCTGCTTCTGATCAATGGAATCTGCCCGCCTCAGAGCTCAGCACACAAGACTCTACCGTCTCTCACCAGGGAACGGGAAGGTCTGCAAGCTATGGAGAATTGGCCGCTGCAGCGGTGAAGCTTCCAATGCCAAATGTCGATCAGCTTGAGTTTAAGACGCCTGACCAATATAAGCTGCTGGGCACGCGTATTACTGGCGTAAACAATCAGGAAGTCGTCACAGGTCAACCACTGTTTGGTATAGATACAGTTGTTCCCGGCATGCTTTATGCCAACTACGTTAAATGTCCCGTTATCGGCGGTAAGGCAGTATCTGCCAACCTTGATGAAATAAAAGCATTACCAGGTATCAAACACGCATTTATTATGCCCGGCACAACAGATGTTTCTTACTTCGAGGTAGGTTCGGGTGATGGTGTTGCCTCGGGTGTTGCTATTGTTGCGGAATCAACCTGGCAGGCGATCAAAGCAAGACGACAACTTAACGTTGAGTGGGATACCTCTAATGCCTCAGATGATAACTGGGACGATTTTGTCGAACAGGCTACAGAACTTGCTAAAGGGCCAGGGGCAAATGTTCTTGATGAAAAAGGAGACGTTACTGCGGCATTACAAAATGCGGATAAAACGGTCGCATCTACCTATAGTTTTGGCTATGTATCCCATGCGCAATTAGAACCGCAAAACTGCGTTGCTGATTGGAAGGGAGATTCCGTAGAGGTTTGGGCGCCAACCCAAACGCCTTCGGCAGCTGTTAATTCTTTAAATAAGCTTCTAGGCATTCCAAAAGAAAATATTACATTGCATCAGATACGCGCAGGCGGTGGATTTGGGCGCCGACTGGAAAATGATTATGCGCGCGAAGCCGCGTTGATATCGCGCGAGATTGGCGTGCCAGTCAAGCTGCAGTGGACACGCGAAGATGACATGGCCTTTGACTATTTCCGGCCTGGCGGATTTTATTCCCTTGCAGGCGGGTTGGATCAAAATGGCAAATTAAGCGTCTGGGATAATCACATAATTGCACCGTCGGTTGATGGTAACAGCCCCGGATTTGCAGCGGGACTCCGTCCCCCAGCTTATCCACGTCAATTACTGGATCAATATCGATTTACTCAGTCATTAATAACTTACAAGACCCCTACGGGTTTCTGCCGCGCTCCTACGTCAAACACCTATGCCTTTGTTGAGCAATGCTTCATTCACGAGTTGGCAGATGCGGCGGGTCGGGACCACGTCGAATTCTTGGTCGAAACAATGGTTGGAATGACAGGGCAAGGACAAGGATTTGCCCGTTCACCGGACCGTACTCGAGCAGTTAATGTTATTCAGACCGTTGCCAAACGTGCTAACTGGGGGCAGTCCATGCCAGAGGGTCGCGCGCTAGGTCTGGCTTTTTACTATAGTCACGCAGGGCACATCGCTGAAATTGCCGATGTAAGCGTGGACAGCGCCAAGAAAGTAACCATCCACAAAGTTTGGGTTGTTGCCGATATAGGCACTGTAATCAACCTCAGTGGAGCAGAAAACCAGTGCCAAGGCGCTGTTATTGATGCAATCAGCACTATGATGGCACAGGAAATTACTATGAAAGATGGGCAAATCGAGCAAACCAACTTTCATCAATATCCGTTGTTGCGTAGTAATAATCGCCCTGAGATTGATGTGCACTTTGTCGACTCAGGTAACTCTCCTACAGGTATGGGCGAACCCGCATTTCCGCCTTTGGCACCTGCCGTGGGTAACGCGATATTCGCCGCCACCGGCGAACGTGCGCGCAGCTTGCCCATTAGTAATTTGGGATTTAGTATTTAATTTATCTATGTCCAATTGCTTTCAATTTGATTAATAGCTTCTAGCTCTGACATTAGCCGCCGTCTATAAGTACAATGGCGATCGAAAAACAGGACTAGAAATACCTATGCGCGCATCCCGCTTTCTCTTAGCGACACAAAAAGAAGTTCCGGCCGACGCTGAGGTAATCAGCCACCAATTAATGCTGCGTGCCGGTTTAATCCGTCGACTCGCCTCCGGGCTATATACCTGGCTGCCTTTAGGTTTGCGGGTTTTGCAGAAAGTTAAAAAAATTGTGCGCGAAGAAATGAACGCCGTCGATGCCCAAGAAATAATGATGCCAGTAGTCCAGCCTGGCGAGCTTTGGGAAGAGTCGGGCCGGTTTGATATGTTTGGGCCTGAGCTGCTTAAGTTTAAAGACCGTCACGGGCGGTCTTTCTGCTTGGGGCCTACTCACGAAGAAGTGGTTACCGATATGGTGCGCCGGGATCTCGCTAGCTACCGCCAGATACCTGCTAACTTTTATCAGATTCAAACTAAATTCCGCGATGAAATTCGCCCGCGCTTTGGCGTGATGCGTTCCCGGGAATTTATTATGAAGGACGCCTATTCGTTCCATTTAAGCCAAGAATGCTTACAGGAAACATACGACCGTATGCACAGCGCCTATTCATCCATATTTAATCGCATGGATCTGGATTTCCGTCCGGTGCTAGCGGATACCGGCAGCATTGGTGGCAGTGGATCACATGAGTTTCATGTTCTAGCCGAGTCCGGCGAAGACGATATCGTTTTCAGTGACCAAAGCGATTACGCCGCAAATATTGAAAAAGCTGAAGCCTTGGCACCGACAGATGAAAGACAGAAGGCAGCGGCCGACAAAGAACAAGTCTCCACGCCTGATCAACACAGCATTGAAGAAGTTTCATCCTTCTTAAAACTCGGCCAAGCTCAGGTGCTTAAAACTTTATTGGTAGAGGGCGCCGATGGTGATCTAGTCGCTCTCGTTCTGCGCGGAGACCACCAACTAAACGAAGTTAAGGCTGAAAAACTAGAAGCAGTTGCCAGCCCTCTGCAATTTGCTTCCGAAAGCAGAATTCAGGAAACCTTGGGCTGCAAACCCGGATCTATTGGCCCAGTTGATTTGAGCTTGAAGCTAATCGCCGATCGATCAGCGACCACCATGGCAAACTTTGCCTGTGGCGCAAACAAAGATGGCTTTCACTTCATAGGTGTGAATTGGGAACGCGACTGCGCCGAACCCGAGGTAGCTGACCTGCGCAATGTGGTTGCTGGTGACCCAAGCCCCTGCGGCAAAGGCTCTCTTACCATAAAACGAGGAATTGAAGTCGGCCATATATTTCAGTTAGGGAAAAAGTACAGTCAGGCCCTTAAAGCAGAAGTGCTTGATGAAAATGGCAAATCCCAAACGCTCACTATGGGCTGCTATGGCATTGGTATTACTCGCACAGTTGCAGCTGCAATCGAACAAAATCACGATGACCGAGGCATAATCTGGCCTGAATCCATTGCACCTTTCCAAATTGCACTCATCCCCATAAATCCTCATAAATCCGAGGCCGTTCGCGCAGCCTGCGACAATTTATACGATGAGCTGACACAAGAGGGTTATGAGGTTCTTTATATGGATGAACACAAAGCCCGGCTTGGCGTAATGCTGGCAGACGTTGAACTTGTCGGCATTCCGCACCGTTTGGTTGTGGGCGACCGAGGCCTCGAAAGTGGCTCTATCGAATATCGTAATAGACGCGAACCTGAAAACCGCGATATTGCTCTGGATCAGTTACACCGCTTTATTAAAGAGAATGTTAAGAAGCCTTAGTCTTTCAAATGCTCTGCTCTTAATTGCCGTTGCTGTTGCCGCCGCCGCGCCTTCTAGTCAGGCACAGGAAGTAGATCCTTTGCTCCGACAGGCTCTGTCGGAGGTATTAGATCAATCCGAAAGTTTTACGGATCGCTTTGATGCGGAAGTTTGGCTGGTGCCTCGCTCTACCTGGCTCGAACTTTATCTGGATGACCCTGATGAACGCGTGGGCCTATTGAGTGCCATCCACTCTGAAGCCACCCTCGCAGGTCTCGATCCAGATTTGGTGCTGGCGTTAATTGAGGTTGAATCAGGATTTGACCGCTACGCGGTTTCTCGATCCGGCGCCCAGGGTTTAATGCAGGTAATGTCTTTTTGGAAAACCGAACTAGGCCGGCAAGAAGACAATCTGACAGAGGTCGCTACCAACCTTCGATACGGCTGTGCCATATTGGCCTATTATCTTGAGCTAGAATCTGGACAGGTAGAACCTGCCCTCGCCCGCTACAACGGCAGCTATGGTCAAAACTGGTATAGCGACCGGGTACTTTTGGCTCTAGCCCGCTGGCCATAGAAAACTGACATAGAATACGGCTCCAAAATAAATTCAATCTAGCTGTGCAACCCTTTTGAGACGAGGTAACACCATGAATAAAAAACAGATTCCACTACTAAGCTGCCTAGCAGCCAGCATGATCATTGTTGCTTGCAGCAATGAAGAATCGGCAGAAGTTTTCTCTGCCCCCATGCCGGACGGTGCAGCAGCAGAAACTATTGCCAGCGACTCACTCGAAGATTCCGTAGACGAAGCCTTAGAATTATTACAACAGATGAATGAAGCGACTGCCGCCGATTCCGTTTCTACCGCTGAAAGGGTGCAATCTGGTTATCTCTCTATAGGACGCCCAGCCGGTGACGCTGCCGAACACGGTAGAAGAAAACCCGACCAGGTATTATCCTGGGCCGGCATTGAAGAGGGAATGAGCGTAATTGACCTAAGTTCAGCAGGCGGATATTACGCCGAGAGCTTAGCTTGGGCTGTAGGTTTTGAAGGCTGGGTTGTGGCTCAGAATACCTCTGACATGCTTGATTTTCGGGATGGCTCCAATCGAACGGCGCAAACGGCGCGGCTGGAAAATAATAGGCTACCCCAGATTGAAACTGCGGAAATGGATTACTCTGCGTTAAGGGATAACTTCGAAGATATGGATGCCGCTACCTTAGTCAATAATTTGCACGATATTTACAACGGCCAAGGCGAAGAGGCAGCAATTTTCCTCGCTCAATCCGTATTCGACATACTGACTCCTGGCGGTTTTTGGATAGTTATTGACCACTTGGGCACTGCTGAAAACAACAATGCCGATCTGCACCGTATCGAGCCTTCATTGGTTCGCGACCTGCTTGAAGAGGTTGGATTTGAAATTGTTGACGAAACGGACATTCTCAGCGTTTCTGCAGACGACCCAAGTATCGCTATATTCAATGCGGCGGTGCGTGGCAGAACCCACAGATTTATTCTTAAAGCGATGAAACCAGCGAGCTGAATAATTAAGGAACCTCTCAATAAGTTGTGCCTGAATTGAAACTCGCCCAAGTTCGGACCGAGCCCTTAGAATACCGACCAGCAGCTGACTATTTCAGCTGTATTCGCACTCTTGAAAATCCGATATGGCTGGATTCGGGGTTAGATTCTGGAGTCTCGCCAGCTAGTACCGGTCGCTTCGATATTCTGTCAGCTGCTCCCGAAAATATTCTCAGCCTAAAAAGATCATCAAGTTTGGCACAGAACGATTGCTCCAAGCTGCAACCTCTGCGCGATGCCTTGTCGGTTTTGCGGCCTGTTGAACCATCTGAAGATATCCCCTTTTGCGGGGGACTTATTGGATACCTCGGCTATGAGACCAATCACCAAGAGCACAATATTTCTGCCAGAACTGATATCCACACTCCGCAAGTATGTATGGGTTTATATAGCTGGGCATTAATTCTAGATCATCTTAAGAAGACCGCTCAGCTTGTTTTCCACCCAGACTGCAGTGAAGAAAAGGCCGCAAAAATAACTCGTTGTTTTTCAGAACGGAATGAGGCATCAACATCCCGGAACGCAGAATTTACGCTATTAGAGCCTTTTCGAGCGAGCCAGTCACAAGCTGAATACGGCGAAAAAGTCGATCGCATTCTTGAATACCTGCGTGCCGGAGACTGCTATCAGGTAAATTTGGCTCAGCATTTTTCTGCGGCATATCTAGGTGACTGCGCTGACGCCTATCTCCAATTGCGCACACTTACCCCTACCCCCCATGGAGCCTATCTCGGATTTGACCGACAAATCTTATCCCTTTCTCCCGAGCGATTTATTCAGATTCGCGAAGGACTAGTGGAAACCTGGCCGATCAAAGGCACAGCCCCTAGATCAGAAAATCCAGCCGAAGATGCTCAGCTCGCTAGACAACTATCTGACAGCGAAAAGAACCGCGCCGAAAACCTGATGATTGTTGATTTGATGAGAAACGATCTTAGTAGGTGCTGCAAACCGGGAAGTATACGAGTGCCTGGACTGTACGAGCTACACAGCTTTCCCACTGTCCATCATTTGGTGAGCCGCGTTACCGGCGAGCTGAGTCCAGGCCAAGACTCTGTCTCGGTATTGGAGCATTGCCTGCCCGGCGGCTCAATCACCGGTGCGCCCAAACGCCGCGCTATGGAAATTATTTCTGAGCTAGAGTCGCAAGATCGTGGCGTCTACTGCGGTTGCATTGGCTATTTAAGTAGCTGCGGATCCATGGATACCAATATTGCCATTCGCACCTTGGAAGCCGACGGAGAAAGGCTCAATGCTTGGGGTGGTGGTGGAATCGTTATAGATTCCGATAGAGATTCAGAGTTTCAGGAGACGCTAGATAAAATAAGGCCACTGCTCCGACACATGGAACGTGGCCTCAATAACCAATTCTGAATCTTCTATTCAGAGAAAGAGCCTGTCTTTATAAAGATAAATCCCGTTGGCTCGCCCGAACAAATTCAGCTTTAAATTCCTCGTAGTTCCTGGCTACAGGATATTGCGGGAATTCATCTATCACATTTTGAGGTGGGCAAAACAATATGCCTGAGTGCGCCTCTTCCAACATGCTAGTGTCGTTGTAAGAATCTCCAGCCGCAATAATTCGATAGTAAAGGCTCTTTAACGCAATTACGGACTGACGTTTGGGGTCTTTTTGACGCAAATGGTAATTGACCACACGACCATTGGCATCTATCTCCAAGTTATGACAAAGCAACGTAGGATTGCCAAGCTGAGCCATCAGCGGGCCGGCGAATTGATAAAAAGTATCGGACAGAATTATCACCTGAAAACGTTCGCGCAACCAATCCAAAAACTCAGAGGCGCCCTCAAGAGGCGACAAAGTCGCTATTACTTCCTGTATCTCATTCACGCCAAGTCCGTGCTTGTCCAAAATGGACAAACGCAACTGCATTAGTTCGTCGTAATCCGGAATATCCCGAGTAGTTACTTTCAGTTCAGAAATGCCGGTCGCCTCAGCAAACTTAATCCAAATTTCCGGTAACAAAACACCTTCAAGGTCGAGGCATGCGATTTCCACGAATAACTCCTGACAATTCAAAATAATTAGGGCGGCAAGCATAGACGCATATTGCAAAAACTCAAGTGCCTAGCGTAGGGTAGCTGCATAGTTAAATAACTCAAGGCCCTACTCATATGACCCAAGATTTTGAAATTCAGCCTACCGAATTGATCCTAGCCATCATCAAGGGAATGAATCAGTTGTTTTTTATTGTGGAGGAGGAAGAAGCTAAATCTCTCTTTAAAGAAATAGAAGCTGGAGAAAAGCCCAAAATCCTGAATTTCGAGACCAAGTCTGGGAATTTTGATTGCACTCTTGAACTTGATGTATCCGAATACATAGGTCAATTTGACTTCAGTGCATTTCGTAGTCTGTTGGCCTCACATCTGCATAACGCTGCTGAGGTTTTGAAAAAGAATGCGCAACTAAATCTCTTTATGAATCAAGAACTTCAAGAGTTAGTATTCCATCACCCCGGTGTGGTGGTGTCCGATGATCAAGTAAATCTTTTGGTAAGTTCAGTCCGGCAAATCGCTACAGGCACCATAAGTATAAAACTGATGTGCTTAGACCCGAGTCAATTCAAACCCGTCGAATAGGTTCCTATAAAAACCTGTCCTCAAAGGGCATCTCTTTACCCATCCAATAGTGGTCATCATAGGCGTCACCAATTTTGACGGCTTTGCGAATCCAACCTTCAACCTGATAGCCAAGGCCTTCGTAGAGTTTAATGGCTCTGCGATTACTGAGGCGAACGCGCAGATCGATTTTATTAGTGACTGAATTTTCATCTGCCCATTGGTGAAGACATTGCATCATCTGCTTTCCGATTCCATTGCCCCAGCAGTCTTTGCTTACCATAAGTCCAACTTCGCCCGCATGGCGGACTCGCTCCAGATCACGTCCGGTAAGAGTAAGTACTGCAACTAGCACATGATCGAGAATGCCCACTAGGGCCAACTGGGTTTTTGATGCAGCGATCTTGCCCAAAAAATCGGCGTCCTGACCTAATGTCTTATCAAACTCATTGCGAGTCATTAATAAACAATCAGTTTCTTCAAATGCCGTGGGTAAAAACTTTAATAACTGGTCAGCGTCTTCTTGCTGAGCCTGTCTAACTTCGAGCGTCCGACCGTCCGCCAACCTAATAGTGCGCGCTTCCATAATTCCTCTATATTCAGTCCTCTCTGGACTGTTCCATTATCAATAATTGATATCTTTACCGGACTCAGCTGTCCGGGTAGTACAAATGAGGTTTTACAGCATTGTAGGCCATGCATCAAATTGTGGTAGATCATCGACAATTTCATACCAATCAACTTTCTCTGCCACAAATATATGATGTTTAAAGCTCACCCCCACCGGGTCTTCAATCCCACCGAGGCGAATACGTATAACTTCTGGATCCGCTTCAGTTTTTGTATAGACGGCTGAACCACAACCGCTGCAGAAATGTCGATGTTTACCCGGGCTAGATTCAAAAGACGATATCGCTTCTTGCCCAGAGGTAATGCGAAACTTATCTGCGGTTGTTAGTGCGACGCTGGCGAAAGCTGAGCCGGTGACCTGTTGGCAACTTCGACAATAGCAGCGAACCGCATTGCCAATTTCACCATCAACTTCATAGTTGACGCTTCCGCATAAACAATTGCCTTTCATTCTTTCCACTCCTAATTGGTTACGCGTTTTCGATCCCGCCAATCTACTTAGAATTCCGGTAGCTCTACCTTGGAAAATAGCTCACCCAACTCTTCTGCGCTGCGGCATTGATGCGCGGCATCCACAGTTTCCCGTTTTAAATGGGGTGAAAACATCTCAATAAAGTCGTACATATAACCGCGAATAAAGGTTCCACGTCGAAAACCCAATTTGGTAATACTGCTTTGAAATAAGTGCCTGGCATCAATTAACTGCAGATCGCTATCGGCAACCGGGTCATAAGCCATGTGCGCGACTATGCCAACACCTAAACCCAGGCGTACATAGGTCTTGATAACGTCCGAATCCGAGGCAGTAAATACCACCTTGGGCGTTAATTCCTTAGCCTGAAACGCCTCGTCCAAGCGAGATCGACCGGTAAAACCAAATACGTAAGTAACCAGAGGATATTTAGCTAGGTTCTCGATAGTCAAAAATGAGGTTGAGCACAAAGGGTGATCCTTAGGAACCAATATGCACCGATTCCAACGATAGCAAGGCATCATGATTAGATCGGAGAACAAATCCAAAGCTTCTGTAGCAATAGCAAAATCCACATTCCATTCAGCGGCCATTTCAGAGATTTGCATAGGTGTGCCCTGATGCATATTTAATGCCACTTCCGGAAATTTTTCGATAAAGGTTTTGATAGTAGACGGCAAGGCATAGCGCGCTTGAGTATGGGTGGTGGCAATAGAGAGTGTGCCTTCGGCCGGATTACTAAATTCTTTACCTACTTTTTTGATATTTTCTGACTGATGCAGGATCTCTCCGGCCAAGCGTAATATCTCTTCACCCGCTGGAGTGACTCTAGTGAGATGCTTGCCACTACGAGAAAAAACCTCTACTCCCAGCTCATCTTCTAACAACCTGATTTGTTTAGATATTCCTGGTTGAGAGGTATAGAGAGCAGCCGCCGTAGAAGACACATTCAAGTCGTGTTTTGCTACTTCCCAGATATAACGTAATTGTTGAAGTTTCATTCAGCTTGTTCAAAAAAGTAATAAGAACAAGACTGATCCCTATTTAACTGGAGGTCAAGAAGTGACTGCGTATCAGGGTACGAATTAATTAAAAACCAATATTTTATTTTTCTTAACGAAACATACCTCGTCTTCTTACTTCCTCTATAGTTATGATTAACGGGATATTAATTAGGGGTTTAACAATTATCATGAACAAAATTTTTGCTGCACTTATTGCCTTGTCTGCCTTCGGTTTTGCACAACTCAGCACTGCCCAACCTGGGCCACAAGAACTTATCGAGCCCACTATGGAAGTTCATGACCTCTTTGGTATGGAAGGCCGCAACTTTAGAGAAGGAATAACCGGCAGAGCCGTTGCCATGGCCACGGTTCGTGTCAGCCGCATTGAACTTGAAAAAGGCCATTCAACGCCTTCACACAACCATGCGGACGAAGAAGTTGTATTAATACTAGAAGGCCACGCCATCGCTTATATGGGTGACGTAGCTTTTCCTTTTGGGCCAGGAGAAATGATTACCATTCCTGCGTATGTTGAGCATCGCTATGAGGCGTTGGAAGACGTCGTTAGCATTGAAGTGTTTGGGCCAGGACGTTAAGAGCCTTAATTCTTTTATCTAAGAATTAGTAAGAAAGCCTCGGCCTTAAAGCTGGGGCTTTTTTATTTAGATATTAATTTAACCATTTCCGCAGTGTAGAAGTGATGCCCCGTTTGAGCTTGCTGAGTGGAGAGTTATTTATTGGGGTTGAGCGCACACGGACGTGCGCGAAAGTGCGACCCGAGCAGGGATGCGAGTGAGCACGACCCTAATAAATAGCTCGGAGCGAGGGCAGCCGCAGGCCAAGCGATCGGGGTGCCCTTTCTTTTGGTTCTTTTCGCTGACCAACGCCGTCCTTGGCGTTGGGCCTTCGGCCGGTCTAAAGCCCGTCCAAATTTGTTCCGGCAAATTAGGGAGCACGCAAAGAAAAGAATGCCCCCACGGCAGTGAAAATGCTTTGGTGAACAAAAACAGATATTAAGAACTATTGTAGCTAGCACCTAGGATGCCAAATGCTAATTATTAGCAACCCCACTAGGCACATGCCCAGTAGCCACATGCTCACTAGCCGAATCACAATGCGCTTGCTGATCATCAAAAAATACATCTGCACCGTAAGAGCGCAAAAACTCACCTTTTGGCAATCCACCTAAGAACAAAGATTCGTCCAGGAATATATTCCATTCCCGCAGAGTCCGCACAACCCTCTCATGTGCAGGCGCTGAACGAGCGGTAACCAGAGCGGTTCGAATCGGGCACGCGCCCGCAGGGAATCGCGACTGCAAATATTGCAGGGCATTTAAAAAATTTCGGAATGGTCCCCCAGAAAGCGGCACGTGAGCAGCGTTCTTTTCATTCTTGGTAAAAGCCTCTAGCCCCTGCTCTTTATAGACCCGTTCAGACTCATCGGAGAAAAGAACTGCGTCGCCATCAAAGGCAAAGCGAATTTCCTTACTTTCGTCCTCCTGATCGGCGGAACTAGCCATCAGGCTTGCCGAAGCAACGCCCTGCTCTAGCGCTCCACGCACGTCTTCCGTATGCATAGATAGAAACAAATCACATCCAAAGGCTCTTACGTAGCGCCATGGATCTTGGCCTCCACAAAAAGCGGCACGTGTAATGGCCAAATCATGATGTTCAATGGTATTGAATATACGTAGGCCCGAATCCGCGTTATTGCGCGACAAAAGAATTACTTCGACGGCGGGCTCGTCCAAAGCTTTGTTGATATCCAACATCTTACGCACTAGGCCAAAGGCTTCGCCTGGCGCTAGCGGTTCGTCTTCGTGCTCAATCTGATATTTCGAATAGGCATCAACGCCTAGGGATTCGTAAACCCTATGGCTTTCATCAAGGTCAAATAATGCCCGTGACGAGATGGCGATTGTTAGCTTGTTGTCATTCACTTATTAGACTCATTAGCTCTGCTCTTTATCCGCTGAAGGCTCTGCAGAATTATTTAATGCATCGGCACGGGTCAGTCTAAATACAACGGGGCTCAATAGCAGCAAAGCTATCAGGTTTGGCAGGGCCATTAGGCCATTCATCGTGTCTGCAATAGTCCAAATCATTCCTAGATTCAAGGTCGCACCAATGGGAATCATAAGTACCCAGAGTATACGAAAAGGTATCAGTACCTTTATCCCAAATAAAAAACCAAAACATTTTTCACTGTAGTAACTCCACCCAAGTAAGGTGGTAAAGGCAAAAACCGCCAAGCCAAGAGCAACTATCTTATCGCCGCCGGGCAATACCGAAGCAAAGGCCGCCGCTGTCATAGCACTACCCTGCTCTGCGCCAGTCCAAACGCCAGTTACTACAATCACCAGTCCAGTTATAGAGCACAAAATAATGGTGTCGATAAAGGTGCCCAGCATAGCTATGCGGCCTTGTCGCACGGGGTTATCCGTTTGCGCGGCGGCATGAGCGATAGGTGCACTGCCCAGGCCCGCTTCGTTTGAGAATACGCCGCGAGCGACACCCATTCGTATGGCAAGCATTACCGCTGAGCCAGCAAATCCTCCGGTAGCGGCGACCGGTGAAAAAGCCGACTTCACTATAGTTACAAAAGCCGCCGGTACTTCAGTGGCATTTAGGGCCAATACGATAAGACCGCAAAGAATATAGGCGATAGCCATAATAGGAACTAGCTTGGCCGCTACCTCGGCAATGCGCTTAACACCACCAAATATAACTAAGGCAATAAGCACCGCTAAAACAAGACCCGTTGTTAGTTCTGGAACGCCAAAAGAAAGATTAAGCGCATCGGCTACAGAATTGGCTTGCACGCCATTACCTATGCCAAATCCACCCAAACCACACATGAGAGCAAATGCCACAGCCATCCAGCTCCACTTGCTACCTAAGCCATTACGGATGTAGTACATGGGACCGCCGACATTTTCACCTTTGTCATTCTTCTGCCGGTATTCGACTGCGAGAACCGCTTCAGCATATTTTGTTGCCATGCCCACAAGTGCGGTCATCCACATCCAAAAAAGAGCACCGGGACCACCTATTCCAATGGCAGTGGCGACACCAGCAATATTGCCCGTTCCTATGGTGGCCGAAAGCGAGGTCATTAAGGCTCTAAAAGGAGGGATTTCTCCTTCGCCTTCACCAGAGCGCCCTGCCCAAAGTTCTTTAAAGCTGCTGCCAATACGTCTAAGGGTTAGCCCCTTTAGTCCAACACTTAAGTAGATTCCCGTGCCAAGTAGAAGTACCAACATTGGCACTCCCCAAACAAGCCCGTTTAGCTGCCCTAATAGTGATTCAAACATCCCTTTTAGCTCCCTTTATAATCTATATATTACTTTAATATAATATCTTATCTTTTTGTTTATATAGTACTTTATGTCATTCTAGAATATCTAAGCCATTCTTGTCTCTGCGCAAATAGTCCAAAAGCGCCGCCGGTATGCATAAAGACAATATCACCTGTTCCGTCCAGTTCATTGGACTCGATATCACACAGCATTCCGTAAAATGCCTTGCATGAATAGACCGGGTCCAGTAATAGAGATTCGCTTCGGAATACCCTGGTGATGGTATCAAATATTGGTTTGTCGGCGATTGCATATCCGTCACCAATATATTGGTCTCGAACGGAAATTTTTAAGCTAGATAAATCCAGATCTATTTCGTAAGTTTCAGCCCAATCTCGTATATCCGTATCCACTTTATTTACAAACCAAGCCTCGTCATCGCAGACGGCATATCCGGTCACCTGAACTGGCATATCATGCAACAAGGTGCCCGCGGTCAATCCGGCCTGAGTACCGCCAGAGCCCGTTGCAGTAACAATGTGCTCTGGTTGGATACCAAGTCGCGCGAAGTCTGCTTTTAATTCCTCTGCGGCATTCACATAACCCCACACACCAACGGCGTCGCTGGCACCCGTGGGTATAAAGAAAGGTGTTTCACCTGCCTGCCGGTGTTTTTCGCAAATTTCCTCTGCAATAAAGTCTAGGTGAGGCTGATAATAGCGCTTCGCGAAGTAACTAATTTCTGCGCCAGCCAGCTGATCTAGGAAAAGATTGCCCTCAATATCCTCAGGTTCTTCTCCCCTTAGTAATAAATGCACCTTAAAACCCAGTTTTGCACCCAATATTGCCGTTGCACGGCAATGATTAGACTGTATACCACCACAGGTAACAATCACGTCAGCGCCTTCATCGCGGGCTTTTGCCAAGCTGTACTCGAGTTTGCGGATTTTATTGCCAGACACAGAAAAGCCGGTTAAATCGTCTCGTTTTACCCAGACGTTTCGACCGGCTTGTTCAGAAATACTAGTTAGATGCTGCAGCGGTGTCGGCAGATGCGCCAGATTAAGCCGCGGAGCTTCCTTCATCTTTTTTAATCCTTCACCATCAATCAATAAAGAAGGATGGGGCTGACCACAAGCGGGGATTTCGCTTTGTGGTTAGGCGCAGGAGCGCACAAGGCGGGAGTTTATATGTCATAAACGACCAACTGAGCACTCATGCAACGCGGCCACGAAGTGAAATAACAATTGTGGCAGCTCTCATCAGATACTCTTGATAGTGCCTTTGGGTAGAACAGCATGAACCGCAACCCTTTGAAACTTAAGCTCTACAGTGCCTGTATCAACAGTTAGATAATCATCACTTAAATTAGTCACTCGACCAATCAGACCACTGGTAAGAACCACTTCGTCGCCTTTATTTAAACTGCTCATCAAGTTTGTATGCTCTTTCTGACGCTTCTTCTGTGGGCGAATCAACATGAAGTACATCATCACAAACAAACCGCCAAACATTACTAGCGAAAAGATAGGGTTGCCTTCAGCGGGTACCGCTTCTTGAGCGTGGGCGGCGGGTATTAAAAATTCGAGCACAGATTATTCTCCGGTTAGGTTTTGCGTAATCCAATCAAGGACTACTTGATGGTGGGTTTTAGTAGCCACCTTGTTCATTACGTGGGCAATAATACCCTCTTTATTAATAATAAAGGTCATGCGATGAATGCCATCGTATTCACGACCCATAAATTTCTTTAGGCCCCAGACACCGAACTTGTCAGCCACTGCATGATCCTCATCTGATAGCAGCGTGAAATTCAGCTCGTCGCGCTCTTCAAACTTCTTTAAGCGCTTTACAGTATCCGGACTAAGACCCAATACCACCACGCCAGATTTTGCTAACTCGGCTTGTGCGTCGCGCAGACTGCAGGCCTGCACAGTGCAGCCGGGAGTCATCGCCTTGGGGTAGAAATAGACCACCACCACTTGCCCACGAAACTGACCAAGGTTTGTAGCGGTGCCATTTTGATCTTCAAGAGTGAAATCTGGGGCCGCAGCCCCAGCAGTCAATGTTTTCATATTAATCAGTCACTTAGGGCAATAAGTGAGCTACAGCATCACGCTCTTCGGTTAGCTCAGTTTCAGTTGCCTGCATCTTCTCTCGCGAGAAATCGTTGATATCCAAGCCCTGAACAATGCTCCAATCACCCTCTTTACAAGTAACAGGGAAAGAGTAGATCAGGCCTTCAGTAATACCATAGCTGCCGTCACTGTATACACCCATGCTTACCCAATCGCCTTCAGCGGTGCCAAGAGCCCAGTCACGCATATGATCAACTGCCGCATTAGCCGCAGAAGCAGCAGATGAGGCGCCACGTGCAGCAATAATGGCCGCACCACGTTGTTGAACCGTAGGAATAAAGGTTTCTTCGTACCAATCCTGATCGATCAGATTCAAAACAGGCTCGCCCGCTATAGTAGCGCTATGCACATCTGGGTATTGAGTAGCAGAGTGGTTACCCCATACCGTCATATGTTTAACGTCGGTAGAGTGCTTATCAGTTTTTGCCGCTAATTGGCTCAATGATCTATTGTGATCCAGGCGCATCATGGCAGTGAAGTTGCGCGGATCGATATCTGGCGCATTGCGCTGAGTGATCAATGCATTGGTATTTGCAGGGTTGCCCACAACCAATACTTTGATATCACGGCTGGCATGGTCATTTATAGCTTTACCCTGCACCGAGAAGATTGCTGCATTGGCTTCGAGCAAGTCTTTGCGTTCCATGCCAGGTCCGCGGGGACGAGCACCAACTAGCAAGGCGTAATCCGCGTCTTTAAAGGCAACCGCTGGATCGTCTGTCATCACAATGCCCGCCACCAAAGGGAAAGCGCAGTCATCAATTTCCATTGCTGTGCCTTTAAGGGCATCCAAAGCAGGAGTAATTTCCAACAGATTCAGAATAACTGGTTGATCCATTCCCAACATTTGACCTGATGCAACACGCATCAAAAGCGAATAACTAATTTGGCCGGCGGCGCCGGTAATGGTGACACGAACAGGTGACTTCACAGATTATCTCCAGAACATTAATTCGTTAAACAAGATTGGGCTAAACATGACCGCACAATCGGGTCGTGCATTATAGATTAACCAAGACCCCTGTCGATCAGGAAGCGAATATTCTTAACAAAAAGCAGATCATTGCAATGCTCTGTTGACACCCACCTACCCCATCCCTAGAATTCGCGCTCCGTTAAGTTGCACGCCAGATAACGGGGCTATAGCTCAGCTGGGAGAGCGCCTGCGTGGCACGCAGGAGGTCGGCGGTTCGATCCCGCCTAGCTCCACCAATAAGAAACCTCGATCCGTATGGATCGGGGTTTTTTATTGGCTGGAATTAAAGCGCGGGTCGAACCGACGGCAGCAATTTGCTCCTGCAATTCCTGCATTCCCAACATGCCTGCTGGTCACAGGAAGCCCGAGCCCATCCCGCCCATCCCGCCGAATTGTTAAGTCAGGTATTTTTTCTAGATAGATTACTGAACTCCCCTTAGGCTTCTATACGCTCTATGCACATGCTTATGAGCACGCAAAATTAAGTTACTTTCTTGGGGAGAATAGATGAGACATTTCAATAAAACTTTTTTAGCCGCAGCAGCGCTCGCTGCTTCGTTATTTTCCGTCCAGGCTTCTGCCGATGTGGTAGAAGTCTATTTGTTGGATCGACTGGACGGTGACCTGAATGAATATTGTATCGATGTAAACGGTTCTCCAGTCAACCTGGAGCTGGAAGTACCGATTCAAACTCATACCTGTTACAGCTACAAAGATAGTCCACCCCCGCCGACTGTGGATCAGGCAATGAATTCCGAAGAGATTGCCGCAGGTAAAATTCATCTGTTCGAGATCGGCCTTTGCGGACAGGTAGATGGTGATCAACCAGGTGCAACTATAAGCCTGGTTGAATGCGCTGATATTGAAGAACAGAGTTTCGAACTAAGAGATAACGGTCAGTTTTTATGGAATTCTTCCAAGTATGATCCGCTCAATCCCGAGCTGTGCCTAACGGCCGGTCCGATTAGTTGGCTGGGAGGTCGAGCAGGTGGCCCACCCTCACGGCATCAGGTTCGAACGCTGGCCCTACAGCCTTGCGGCCCGGAAGCTGCGACTTACCAACGCTGGGGCACTCGGACAGAAATGGCTCAATAAGAACTCCTGGTAATCAGTAAAAAAGGGCAGATAACATCTGCCCTTTTTTAGTTAACCTAACTCTACATACCCCGCTTTAATTTCCTAGTTCGATTGATAAACAATCTCACCCTCCACGACGGTCATAACTGAGTACAAGTTTTCTATTTCCTCGACTGCCACGGTCATGTAATCCCTATTCAATATTACGAAATCTGCTTGTTTGCCCAGCTCAAGGCTCCCTAGGTCGGCTTCGCGGAATAATAGATAAGCATTGGATCGCGTATGGGCTGTCAATGCAGATTCTCGTGATACGGTCTCACCGAAAGTGATATCCCCCGAGGCTGAACGACCACTAACGGCCCAGCCAATCGAATGGAATGGGTTGGGGCTAGCCACGGCGGTGGAATCTGAACCAAGACCCCATATGGCATCCATTTGCTCAATTGTCCTTATAGGGGGAATGCGCAATCCGGCTTCGCCATTGAGCAAAGCAGTTTCCGGAGTCGTATTGCGAGATGTGCCGTGAATGGCGAATACCAGACCAAGATCACGGGCACGCGCGATAGATGCGTCGGATATGCCATTGGCATGAGCAATGGTCATCCTTAAATCACTAACTGGCCTCGTAGTATTAATCTCTTCTAAAACGTCTAAGAGCGCCTGAATTTTGGCCTCTACGTGTGAATGCTCATTTGTTTGCCAACCATTATCGATAGCGGCGATAAGAATACGGCGGTAGTCTTCTTTGTCTTGGTCGGACAAAACCCATGGTGAAGCACCGGGCCTAACTGGACCCGCACGCATAGGTTGGTATATCTGCTCACCATAACCAAATTGAGCAAACCGCAAACTTTCAGTGTCTGGGGTATTGTTTTGCATCGCCGCGATAATATCTTCCGCGCTGCTGTCATCGCTGTTCTGGCCGTTTAGCGAATAAAATACCCTCAAGCTGAGGTCGCCTCTCTCGGAAATTAGCCTCACTGAATTATAGAATTCTGGAGTTACGGAGTTGCCGCCGACGTCATATACCGTAGTGAGCCCCATCTCATGCATACTTTGCACAGTCGCCAACAAACTCATCTCCCAAACGGCATCACTAACCGCCGGAATGTGCGCAGCTGCAAGGCTCATGGCGGCACCTCCCACTAACTCACCGGTTAAATTTCCGTTTGCATCTTTCTGTATGCCCCCGACACCCTGAAAAGGAGTATCCCGGGTAATTCCTGCAGCGCTAAGTGCTTCTGAATTCAGAAACGCTCTGGCATATGCCTCTTGAATATAAACTGGGGTATTGGGAACCGCGGCATCGAGCTCCGCTGCTGTAAACACATCCTGATTGTCCTGAAACTGCGCAAAAATCCAGCCTCCATTCACAACTACCCACTCACCTTCTGGCAGCTCGCTCGCTCGCTCCGCTAGCAATGCCAATGCTTCAGCTCTAGTCTTGACGCTGTCTAGCCTTACTTCGCGATACCATTGCTTAGAGGCTCGCACAAAGTGCATATGATTATCGATTAAACCTGGTACTACTGTTTGTCCGGCAAGATCTGTTTGTTTTGTATTTGGCCCGGCAAGATCTGAGATTTCAGCGTTGTTTCCGGTAGCAACGATTTTGCCATCATCAACCGCAATAGCCTGAACAATAGTAAATTCTTCGTTCACAGTAAGAATTTTCCCGTTGGTCAGAATCCAATCAATAGAAGGCACCTCTTCTTGTGCAGCTTCTGCCATTGTCGCCGCAGGTTCGGGAGCCTCAGTACAGGCCATGAGGCCAACAAGAGCTATTCCGAACATTAAATGCATTTGAACTAACCGCATAAGACTCCCCTCTTAATGTATGACGCAGATCCAGTTTGATTTAGATTGTAGTTAAAACCGACTTATCAGCCTTAAAGAGATCACTAGTGAACAAACTTCCGGTCCAGATTCTAACGCAGACAGGACTGGTTTTGGCGTCAACGACTCTAGGTCCCTTCTTATTAATTTATGTAGAGATCCTTTGCCCTTCTCAAAACTACCGATAGACTCAGCCCACTCAAAAAATAGTTACTCAATGGGGGCGTTTCTATATGCGTATTTTCGACAAACTAATATTAGTTCTTGCCAGTTCATTTCTTTTTTCTTCAATGGCTTCTGCTGAAGATGTTGAAATCTATCTAGTAAATAAGCTCGATGGAAATCTTAACCACTACTGCGTCGATATGCTTGGCTTTCAAGATAATGCTGACGTAACCGGCAATCTTCAGACACACACCTGCTATAGCTATCAGGGGCAACTCGCAGTTGACCAAAAAATGCCTTTGGAAGAACTTGAGAACGGCAAAATACACCTATATAACTTCGAGGTCTGCGCCAGCATCAACGGTACAAATGGCGGCGCAAGCATTGGCCTCGCCGAGTGTTCCGACGATGAAATGCAAGAATTCACCCTGACAGATACGGGCAACATTATTCCGACAGCGGCCCCAAGCATGTGCTTTACATCTGGCATTGCCAGCTGGGCAGGTGGGCGCAACGGTGATTCGCCGCACCAAATCAGAACGCTAAACCTGCAACCCTGCAGTGACGAAGCTATGGTTTATCAGCGCTGGGGAACACGGATTAAAATGACGGATTAGTAAAACTAGGGCGTCATTTATAAAAAAAGGGTCGATTAATCGGCCCTTTTTTATTGTCTTTCTGTAAATTCCAAAGGCTAGCTGCCAAGGGTCCTAAATTCTTTCTCCAATTTCTTAGTCGCCTTTTTAGATACACCACCCAAGCACTCCAGTGCGTGCCTAACACGAGCTCTGGTTAGGTCAGGCCCAAGCACCGCCATAGTATCGAATAGTGGGGGGCAAACCGTTGAGCCGCTCATAGCAACAAATAAAGGCTGTAAGAAGTCCCTCAATTTAATATCCATATGTTCAGCAAGTCCGTTTAAGAGCTGATACAAATCGTCGCGCTTCCAACTGACCTGATTATCAAGAGCCCAGGAGGAAAATTGCAGCGCTTTCACCTGGGTTTCTTTATCAAGTTTAAGCCCATCAAAGGTACTTTCTTCCAGAACCGGAAGTGAATTAAAGAACAATGCGGTAAGAGGTGCCACCTCAGCAAGGGTTTCAACCCGCTCGTGAATAAGGGGGATAATGGCTTCCAGCTTTTCTGGAGGAAATGCCCATTCAGCATATCGCTCAACAAAATCTGTGGCTGATAAATCTTCACGGATCCACATTCCGTTAAGCCACTTGAGTTTTTCCTGATCGAATACCGGGCCACCAAGAGAAAGCTTGTCGATATCGAATTCCTCTATCATTTTCCTTAGAGAAAACTTCTCTGACTCATCCGGCATGGACCAACCCATACGTCCCAAATAGTTCAGTAGTGCTTCAGGCAAAAATCCAGAATCCCGATAGAAGTTAATACTGGTTGGATTTTTACGCTTGCTGAGTTTGCTCTTATCCGGATTCCTCAACAGAGGCATATGGCACAGTTCCGGCATTTCCCAGCCGAAGTACTCGTATAAGAGCTGATGTTTGGGCGCGGAATTAATCCACTCTTCCCCACGAATCACGTGTGTGATCTTCATAAGGTGATCATCCACCACATTCGCCAGGTGATAGGTTGGCATGCCATCCGCTTTCAGCAGAATTTGCGCATCTACATTATCCCAATCCATTTCTATGGTTCCGCGCAGGCGATCCTGAACTTGGCATACGCCCTCTTCCGGAACCATCATGCGCACAACAGGCTTCTGCCCATCGGCTTTGCGTTTCTTGATTTCGGCAGGAGCCAGTGCTAAATCAGAAAACTTAAAGGCTTTTTGAATGCCCTTTTCACGACGCTCTGCTCTGAGTTGGTTTAGCTCTTCCGGTGTGCGATAGCAGTAGAAGGCCTTGCCGCTGGCAATTAACTGGTGGGCGTACTTGGCGTAGATATCTGCTCGTTCGCTTTGTCGATAAGGGCCGTAAGGGCCACCGACATCAGGTCCTTCGTCCCAATCGAGACCAAGCCACTTAAGGCTGGATAGAATAGTCGCTTCGGATTCTACTGTGCTGCGACTCTGGTCCGTATCTTCAATGCGTAATATAAATTTTCCACCTAGCTTGCGGGCAAAACAGAGGTTAAAAAGTGCAATATAGGCAGTTCCCACATGAGGGTCACCCGTTGGCGATGGCGCAACACGAACTCGAATCATAAGTAATTATTTTTGTTGATTAGGTTTTCGGCGATTATGCCATAGCCAAGTGGGCTCCATTGTAAATAGTTGGAATACAACTGCTGTTCAGAGGTTCCCTAGGTATTTATAATACGCCCGCTATGTCTACAGCTCCCAGTCCAACTACACAAAAGCTATCGCGGCGATTATCCATTGCGCCCATGATGGATTTAACCGATCGCCATTGTCGGTATTTTCATCGATTGCTTACCCGCCACTCTCTGCTCTATACGGAGATGGTAACCACTGGTGCGCTATTACACGGCGATGTCGACCGGCACTTATCCTATAACGACGAAGAACATCCCATCGCCCTACAGCTTGGAGGCTCTGCGCCTTCAGATCTGGCCAAATGCGCTCAAATAGGTGCAGATTATGGCTACGATGAAATTAATCTAAATTGTGGTTGCCCTAGCGACAGGGTTCAGCGCGGGGCCTTTGGTGCCTGCCTTATGAAAGAACCCGAGCTGGTTGCTGAATCAGTGGCCGCCATGAAAGCAGTTGTGAAAATACCTATCACGGTCAAATGCCGGATTGGTGTTGATGACCAGGATGATTACCAGAGCCTCGCCAGCTTCACCGAGCAACTTGTGGACGCGAAAGTTGATGCATTAGTAGTTCACGCGCGCAAGGCCTGGCTGCAAGGTTTAAGCCCCAAGCAAAATCGTGAAGTTCCTCCTCTGGATCATCCGCGCGTATATCAGTTGAAAAAAGACTTCCCTAATTTGGAAATTATCTTGAACGGCGGAGTTGAAACTCTGGAGCAAGTTGAACTTCATTTGCAACAAGTTGACGGGGTAATGATTGGACGCAGCGCCTACTACAATCCCTGGATGCTCGCAGATACTGATCTAAGAATTTTTAATGCGCCCTCTGTCGAAACAGATATAGCGCTTAGCGAGCTGGAAGTAATTGAGCAAATGTTTCCCTATATTGAACAGCAACTTTCAAATGGCATAAAACTTTCTGCCATGTCCCGGCATCTGCTAGGCTTATTTTTTGGCCAACCCGGCGCTCGACAGTTTCGTCGTAGCATTAGCGAAGCGGCTCATATACCTGGTGCCGGTATTGAAGTACTTGAAAAAGCCGTTTCTCATTTAAAACCAAATACCAAGGCTGCAGTTGCCTAAAAGGACATATGAACAAACTTGACCAGCTCCGTGCATACACCGATGTAGTTGCCGATACTGGCGATATTGAAGCCATTGCTCGCTTTAAGCCGGTGGATGCCACCACTAATCCCTCACTTTTGTTAAAGGCGGCAACCCTGCCCCAATATCAGGAACTGATCGCCAATTCTGCCCAATGGGCAAAACGACTCGAGTTGCCGGATGCAGAGAGACTAGACGCTCTGGCTGATTATTATGCGGTGCAAATTGGCTGCGAAATTTTGAAGTTAGTACCGGGCCGAGTTTCTACTGAAGTAGACGCGCGCCTGTCCTTTGATACTGAAGCTACGGTTAATAGAGCCCGGCGCATACTGGCTATGTATGAAGACACTGGAATTGGAAAAGAGCGTCTCCTTATAAAAATCGCCGCGACCTGGGAAGGTATTCGCGCGGCAGAGATATTGGAAGCTGAGGGTACGAACTGCAATATCACTCTATTGTTTTGCACCGCTCAGGCCGTCGCCGCAGCCGAAGCAGGAGCTTTCCTAATTTCGCCCTTTGTAGGTCGCATATTTGACTGGTATAAAAAAGCAGAGGCTGTTGAAGGCTATCCAGCCGAGAAAGACCCAGGCGTTCTATCCGTGCGCAATATATACAACCTCTATAAAGACCGTGGTTTTGAAACGGTAGTAATGGGAGCGAGTTTTCGCAATGCCGGTGAAATTGAAGCTCTAGCCGGATGCGACCGATTAACTATTGGACCAAATTTCTTAGAGGAACTATCAGCTGATGAGGGCGAATTACCACGTATTTTGTCGCCGGATTCCGCAGGCGAGTATGAGGACTGCCGTATTAGTTCTGAATCGGATTTTCGACTACAGCTAAACCAAAGCGCAATGGCTACTGAGAAGCTTTCGGAGGGCATACGCTCTTTTGCAGCGGATCAGGTGAAGCTAGAAAAGCTTTTGTTGGAGCAGCTAGGCTAGATTAGCCGGAATTATTTCAGGCCTTCGCCTTCAAGACTTTTTACCAGTTCAGAAAAGACGTTCATATTCTTAATATTCATGCCCATCAAAATCTTGTGGGCTTCAATAACCTTTAGGCGCGCTTCATCATTGTCTGCTGAGCTAAAGGGCAGTTCTTTAACTTGATCGACGCTTTCTGGCAATTCTGAAACAAAGCTAAACAGTTCATCTATACCCATCGATTCTAGCAATCGAATCATTGAAGGGTCATCAACCATTAGCAGCGGCTGCAAATTTCTTTTGTTGTGTAGAAAAAGTGCCAACTTGGCTAGAAAGCCTAGAGTTGTACTGTCTACCGCTTTAGCTGATTTCAGATCTACTACAACGGATTCGATATTCTCCGTAATAAAAAGGCGATCCAGGTAGCTACTTAGAGTAACGCAAAAGGTAACCCGCACATCTCCGACAAAGCGCAGATAATAGTTGCCGGCATCTTCGGCATAGTAAATTCGGTTATCAGCTTTCATGGTATCCGCGGGCAAACATAAATACGGCAATATCGTCCGGAAGCTTATCAACATCGTTGATGCCCAACCTCGGTAATACTTTATCAATTTCGGGCGGACAATTTTTTAGTTTTTTCAGCATATAGGCTTCTTGCTCGGCTAAAGAGTCTTGAGGAAGCTGCTCCAATACCCCATCAGAGACGGCGATAAGAATATACCTCTCCGGCATATCGCGCTCTATTACTTCCCATTCGCCGCCGGGAAACAGTCCGACAGGCTTTCCCTTTCCGGGTAAAAAATTGGCGCCCTCATCGGTAATAAGAATGGGCATAGGCATTTGCGCGCCAATGGCATAACGTAATTGGTTCGTCTTTAGGTTAATTGAGCCGGCAAACATTGTGAGATGTTTGTCGAGGTCATTGTCCAACATAACCTCATTGATACGCTCTAAAAATCCGCCCGGTGCGCGTTTTAAGGCCACCCGGTCTTTCCTTGTAACGTGGCGCCGTACCAGCCGGCGCATTAGTTGTCGGACCATTACGGTTACGAATGCCGATGACGCACCGTGGCCAGAAACATCTAACAAATAGAACAGCAAATAATCATCTAGAGCGCGTGCGTAATTTACAAAATCGCCACTGAGATAGAGCGAGGGGCAAATTAATCTAGCGTAGTAATACGGGGGGGCGATAATTGGTGAAGGAGGCAAAAGGTTTTGCTGCATCTGTCGCCCTGCCAGCGCATCTGCTTCCAGTAACCCTAAACTCTGTTCCAATTTGTGATTGGATGTTTCCAACCGGCGCTTCGCTCTTAGATTCTTGGCTAATAGGTCGCGCCTTTCAATAGCTCGGCCAATGGAGAGCAAAATAGATCTTTCGCTGGCCGGTACCTGCAGGCAATCGTGGTTTTCACGGTGAAAGGCTTTTAAGACTACCTCTGCAGACTGGGGGCCAAACAGCTGAACGAACTGAATAGTATGTTTTTTAGGGCCGCTTTCTTTAAGAGTTTTCTCTATGTCGTCGCACCAGGCGAGCCGGCACATTACAACACCTGGTTTTTCACAACTGTCGAAACTTAGGACAGCTTCAATACTATCTCTTACTTCAATTTCAAAACAATTTTTGCGCAATACCGCCGAGATACGTGAACGTATCTCAGGGTCATCGTGAGCTAGCAGTATGCGCTGGTGATACACTCAGCTTTCTACTTCAATCAAGAAAATCATCGGATTCATCAGTCCCAAAATCATCAACAACTTCACCGTCTAATACCTGGTAAGCACGTCGCTGAAGGTAAGCATCCCGTACAAAGGAGTAAGGGTCTTTTTCCGGCAGGGTTTTTTCAATGTCTATATACCTAGCCCGAATCGATACTATATCCACTACTCTAACTGCATTGCGAGCGCCAACATCTTCCAGATAGCCTTGTGGCTGCAAATTGCTGCCAACAATCTTTGCTGAAGCATCCCTTAGAGTACTAGGTCCCAAAAATGGAAGCACTAGATAGGGTCCGGTATCAACACCCCATACGGCCAGAGTTTGGCCAAAATCTTCTGGTTCTTCTTTTTCCAAACCAATATTATCGGCAAAATCAAACAGCCCAGCCACACCAAATGTGGAGTTCACTAAGAACCGGCCGGTATTGGCGGCAGAGGCTTCATATTTACCCTGACCCAAATTATTGACGGCACTACCGAAATCGCCCAAATTATTAAAAACCCGGCCAACGGCGCGTTCCGCAACATCAGGCATTATGGCCTTATAGGCGTAGGCAACGGGTTTACTAAAAAACTTGTCCGCCAATATATTGAAAGCGTACATATCCCTGTTAAAGGGCTCCCATGGATCATCTTCTAAACTATCTTGCGCTAAGGCAGGCGCGAATCCACTAACCAATAGCGCGGCAATCAATAATTTGGATAGTACTGATCTAGGGTACGGAAATCCTTTATTCTCTCGGCCTTGCTGTTTTGACCTTACTGGTCTAAACATATGCCCTCCGGGGCTGTATTTTGTACTACTAGACTTGCATTTTAGCGACGTATTACACAGGCCTGCAATTATTATTTGAAGGCATGTACCAAGAAGTTTTTTCCAGACTTTTCCATTTCTGAAACCAACTTATCCAAACGCTTTTTTGATACCGGCAAAAAAGTTTTCATAGGTTGCGCAAAAAGCGAAACTCTATACTCCTCTATCATCCACCTATAGGTGTCCAACTCAGGCCAATCCCTTTGATTATCTTGCTCCCGATAGTCATACAGTTGCAAATATCTTTGCCACTCGGGATCCACCAAAAGACTTGCCTGTGCATCGGGTTCAATACCGCGAGACTCAAGCTTCTGCAAGCGACCCTGAATTGCGGTTAAATACCGCGGCAACTGGGAACGCCACTTACTTTGCGTATCAAACAGAACGCCCTCACAGAGAAGGTATTGCATCTGATCAGCGATATTTTGCTTCAAATCCTGATAATTTCTGTTCAGGCCCGACAAACTAGAACTGATATCTTGGGCAGTCTGAGCCATTTTCAATACCAATTTTTCTAATTCCATAGCTTTCGGCACCAATTCAGCTCTGCCTTTCTCCAATTCCTGTTCAAATTGGGACCTGGTGCGCACATTTTCCAATCTGAGATCGAAACAGTCTGATATCGAAGTAAATATTACTTCTTCTACCAGCGCTTCCTTATCGCTATGACCGAAGGAGATTAGCTGAAGCGCCTTCCCCTTAAGTAGCTCTTTACTCAAATACTGATAAGCCTGCTTATTGGAAAGACAGTAGAGCCTGGCCAAACCCCGCCTACTAATCTTAGCCGCCAATAGCGGGGTGCTAAAGCTTCTAATTCGCACCGATGAACCCATATCTTCAATGCCTAACCATACCCTGAGAGCGTGCCCCTGATGCTGAATCTCTCTGTGTTCATCGAGTTCGCCAAAATCCCACTGACTAGTCTCCAGATCCGGTTCCTCATTTGAAGACAGTGTTTCAACTGCCGCCTCGGCGTGTTGTCGATAACGATTTTTTAACTCTACTAAATCTCTAGTCTGCTCAAGTCTTTCTCCCTTATCGCCCACCAACGCATAATTCATTAGGAAATAATTTGGCAAAACGGAGTTATCAAAATCCTCAAAAGACAGTTCCTGGCCCTCAGTTCGAACCAGCCAATTACAGAGACGTTCTGTTAAAGGGCTGTTTATTGCAGTTTCATCCAATGCAAATTGCTGCGCCTTGTCGCCAATAGGCAAAAGAGATCTTCTAATTTTTTTAGGCAGACTCCTTAGCAATAAACTAACTTTTTCTTCAAGCATGCCAGGCACGAGCCACTCTCCCAAATACAGTGGGAAGCTCTGTAAAGACTCTAGATTTATCTCCGCGGTAACACCATCCGATTCTGCATTGGGATCGAATTGGTAACGCAGTGGGTAAACTTGGCCCTCTTCCTCTATACGGTCCGGAAACTGATCGCGAAGGTTTAACTCTGCTCGCTGCAGCAATTTATCTCTATCCAGAAACAACCTTTCAGGCTGATCTTGGCTAATCTTCTTATGCCAAGAGTCAAAACTTGCGTGATCCAATACCTCTGCATCTACACGGGATGCATAAAAATCGTAAAGATCTTCTTCAGAGGGGCTAAGGTCTGATCGCCGGGCTCGGTCCTGCAGCTCCTCCAGTTCCCGAATCACCTTTTCATTGTGTTTTAAGAACGTCGCTGCTCCGCGATAGCGTCCATTTGCTAGGGCCTCGCGCACAAAAATCTGATGGCAGGCTGCAGGATCAACCTTTTTATAACTAACTCGTTGATCGTCCCTCAACAGCAACCCAAATAAGGTCCTACGCAATTGTGCGGTCACCTCTCCGCGCTTTGAGCTATATTCAGGCTCTAGGTATTCATCTTGAATTAAATGCGCTGCCAGGGGTTCTAGCCATTCTGGCTCGATAGCTGCCACTTGATGCGCAAATAGCTGACTAGTCTCAATCATTTCTCCGGCAACAATCCATTTAGGCCGCTGCTTGAACAGACTGGACCCGGGGAATATACGGAAGACTCTATTACGCGCACCTAAGTACTCAGAGTTATCACGCCGGAAGCCAATATGACTAAGCAGCCCAGTTAGCAAACTTTCGTGTATCTGCTGAAATTGCGCCGGCTGCTGGTTTTCTTTCCAATTTTGCTCCTTCACCAATATTCGAAGTTGACGGTGGATATCTCGCCACTCCCGCATTCGTATAAAGGAAAGGAAATTGCGCTCGCACCAGCTACGTAATTGCCGATTGGTTAAAGACTGGCGTTCATTTTCCCAGGCTTTCCAAATGTTCAAATAGGCTATGAAATCTGACTTTTCGTCATGAAACTTACGATGTTTCTCGTCAGCCTGCTGGCGTTTGTCCGTGGGGCGCTCTCTTGCATCCTGCACCGTTAGGGCCGATACGATGATCAATAATTCCTTAAGGCAGGATCGGGACCTTGCTTCCCAGAGCATGCGGCCAAACTGAGGATCCACCGGCAGCTTTGCTATTTCGAGGCCAATAGCCGTTAGTGACGCATCGGCTTTTAGTAGTTCTAGTTCTTGGAGCTGTCTAATGCCCGCGTTTATTTGTCTGGCGTCCGGGGGTTCAATAAAGGGGAAATTACGAATATCGCCAAAATCCAAGGCTGCCATGCGTAAAATAACTGCGGACAAATTGGTTCGTAGTATTTCAGGATCGGTAAATTCCGGACGAGCTACAAAATCCTCTTCGGAATAAAGTCGAAGGCAATGTCCTGGTGCCACCCGGCCACTGCGCCCGGCGCGCTGATTAGCACTGGCTTGCGAAATTGCTTCAATAGGCAGTCGTTGTATCTGAGTCCGGGCATTAAATCTACTGATACGGGCAAACCCGGGATCAATCACAAAACCAATGCCCGGTACTGTGATGGAGGTTTCCGCAACATTAGTTGCCAAAACTACCCGGCGGCGACCACCGCTGCGAAAAACCTTGTCCTGGTCGGCAATACTCAGACGCGAATACAGAGGCAGCACTTCAAGGCCTTTAATCTCGGTATCTCTAAGCTTTTTGGCGGTTTCTCTAATCTCCCGTTCACCACTGAGAAATACCAAAATGTCTCTTGCGTCCTTATGCGGTGGCGCACTTTGTAAGCAGTGATGGACTGCATCCTGAATTCTGTCTAACAACTCTTCACTATCGCTTTGCGCCGGCAAATATTCCATCTCTACCGGATAAGTACGACCACTAACTTCCAGTATTGGAGCACCATCAAAGAACTCAGAAAACCGCTGCAAATCGATGGTGGCCGAAGTAATAATTATTTTTAGATCCTGTCGGCGCGGCAGTAGGCCTTTTAAATATCCGAGCAAAAAATCTATATTTAGACTTCGTTCATGGGCCTCGTCTACGATAATTGTGTCGTAGGTAAGTAATTCAGGATCTCTTTGAATCTCGGCAAGTAGGATTCCATCGGTCATTAGCTTTAACAGGGTATCCGGGCCGCTCTGGTCACTAAATCGAACCTGATAGCCAACAAGCTCAGCGAGATTGGTGCCAATTTCCTTTGCGATGCGTTGCCCTACTGTACGAGCAGCCACCCGTCGCGGCTGTGTGTGTGCTATTCGTCCAAGCACGCCCCGACCGGAATTCAGGCATATCTTAGGCAACTGAGTTGTTTTGCCAGAACCAGTCTCTCCCGCAACCACAATTACCTGATTTTTATCCAATAGATCAGCAATTTCCTGCGCGTGCTCACTAATTGGCAGATCGGCTACTAGATCAATACTTGGCACCAATTTACGACGCGCTTCTACCCGCTTCTGCGCTTGCGCTAGCACCTTATCTAGACGAGATATATCTTTCGAAGCAGGTTGATCACTTTCCAAACGTCGAGTTATTCGCTGACTAAGAACTAGAAGCTCTTTGCGATCTGTAACAAGACATTGGCTAATTTTGGATGCCACCTGATCGGCGGAAAAGGACATAATATTTCTGTGCTCTGGGTATCAGGTCGGAGTATCAGGTCTAAGCATCAATAGACCTAGAATGGCTCTAGGTTCTGTCGTGGCTATACTACTTAAAGCTATGCTTCGTCGCGTAACTCTTTGCGCAGTATTTTACCAACGTTTGACTTGGGTAGTTCATCTATAAATACCACTTGTTTCGGAACTTTGTATGCTGTGAGTTTTTCTCGACAGTAATTGCAGAGCTCTTCTTCGGTTAAATCTTCTCTTGAAGATACAACGAAGAGTTTCACAAACTCGCTGGCTTCCCCTTTGCCCGCAACCACAGCACACTCAACTACGTCAGGGTGCGCTATTACCACTTCTTCGATTTCGTTTGGGTAAACATTAAATCCAGAAACAATAATCATGTCTTTTTTACGGTCAACTATGCTTAAGCTACCGAGCTGATCCATTACCGCAATATCGCCGGTATGCACCCAGCCCTCTGCGTCAATTACTTCAGCGGTCGCCTCTGCGCGTTGCCAATACCCCTGCATAGCGTTTGGCCCGCGAAAACAAAGTTCGCCGGGTTCATCAACTCCGCATATTTGCTTTTCATCACCGATCAACCGGATTTCTGTATTCGAAAATGCTACGCCTACAGTGCCCAAACGAGTATCGCCCGGTATGTTTGCACTTAAGATTCCAGAGGATTCCGTTAGGCCATAACCTTCGCAAATACCAACCCCCGTTATCTCTGCCCAACGTTCTGCAATCGGCTTGGTAAGCGCCATGCCGCCGGAGAGGCAAAGCTTTAAGCGTGAAAAATCTAAAGAACAAAATTCTGGCTTATTCATCAAGCCATTAAACAGAGTATTTAGGCCAATAAATCCATCAAAGGGATAGGCTTCCATTTCTTTGATGAAGGCATCCAAATCTCTGGGGTTGCTGATCAATACGGATTCATTGCCCTTACTTAGCCCGTGACAAAAACTTAGATCAAAGGCATAGATATGGTACATCGGCAGCGGCACCATCATGCGCATGCAACCAGAATCCCAATTTGCATGCTCATAAATCTGGGATACCTGATGCATATTGTCGATCAAGTTAGACTGGGTAAGTATTACTCCCTTAGCCCTACCAGTGGTACCACCGGTATATTGCAAAACGGCAATATCTTCTGGCTTAGAAGAGTGCAGCTTGAAATCCTGTATATCTCCGGCCCCGATAAGACCTCGAAAGGAGCTGCATTTTTCCCAAGCCAGCTTGGGAACCTGCTTCTTTATATAGCGCAGTACGCCGTTAATAAGCAGGCGTTTTGGAGTGCCGTGAAGATCGGCAAACTCAGTCAGTACTACCTCTTGTATCTTGGTCCTAGGGACAACTTCGTTCAGCTCTGAAGCCAGATTGGCAAAACTAAAAATAAGTTTTGCTCCAGAATCATTGAGCACCGCTTCAAGCTCTCTGTCTGTATATAGCGGATTTACATTGACTAGAGTCATGCCCGCTTTAAGGATCGCCATGGCGGCAACCGGATACTGCAATAAATTAGGCAGGTGAATTGCAATTCGATCGCCTGGCTGTAAAAACTCTCTTTGTTGAAGCGAAGCTGCTAGTTTTGATGAAAGCTGATCTAGCTCTGCAAAGGTAATGGTTTTTTTGTAGCAGGTGTATGCAGGGCGATCACCAAACTTTTCCAAAGTCTCTGTAAAGAGATCGGCAAAGGTATGGATATTTGATGGCGGCAATTCCTGATGAATGCCGTATTTTTCTCTCGCGCTTCGAAGCGCATCCATTACTGCGGTATTTTCCAATATCTGCCCTCCTGCAAAAGATGTCGTCGCTGTATTATCGCGACTATAATATCGCCACTACAGCGGCCTCACTAGCTTCAAACTGGTTTGTACCAGATTAATTAAGCCGAGCCCATCAGGTTCGCTCTTTCTTGCGACCCCGTTGTATTAAAGAATAAATAATGTGTACAAAGTAGACCAAAAAACCTATGGCCGATGCCGCCATTAAGTTTACTCCGGCTCTAAGCCAACCGTCTCCAAGACGCTGAAGCTCATCAAAGGCCATCGTGATCCAGGCCGGAGCTAAATAAGCACTACCCTCGGCTTGAGCAGCAGGTGTAACTATAACCACTACCGCCATAATGCGGACGAAGGACCCTAACCACCAGACCTTAGGCCAGCGGGTAAAATCCCACAAGATACGATAGGCAACCAAGCTGCCGAGCGTATAGACAATCCACAATCCGTAATAGTAGGTGGGGCTCATGGGCCTCTACTCTCCTCTTGGTAGCTTTTCATTGAGCGCATCAATCTCGGCCATCTGATTCTCTAACTCTTCTTGACCGGGCATTTGCACAAAGGAAGCTGGCGGAAGTTGCAGATAATAACCATTTTCTTCAATCGCTCGGATAACCGCACCAGCGTCTGCTCTGGCCAGCTTTCTATCTTCGGTAAGTCTTAATGTCATGGCGGCTTCTGCGCGTCCAAAGGTTTTCATCAATTCCTCAGGAACTTTTTCCAGCTTGTCTTCAAAACGCGTATACAGATATGTTCCGCTCTTTTTGGTACTGCGATAAATCTGGCATAAAAGCATTAGCTAGCCCCGCTAATAAGCTGAGGGGCAAAGGTATTAGCCCGCCAATCTTGCAGCATTACGGGCTCTGCTTGAGTTGGATCTTCCAATTGCCAGCGTATTAGTCCCTCAAGATCTGATTTACTCGCAATTAGGCGATTCGAAATCTGATTCTCCTGCGCTAGCGCCTCTACCTTTTGCTGCAAAGCTTTAAGCTGCTTTCGCTGAACACCTTCTATAGGTTGAGATGGCGCTGAAACTTCCTGCGCGTCGGCAAAAGCAACTTCTATTTCCGATAGCAGTTGCCGCCCGTATCGACGCACCGATTCAGGAGCCAAACCTGCTCGGTGTTCTAAATCTGTTAAATTTTGAGGAGCCTTTCTGGCGATCTCTAAAATAACCGGATCACGAATAATCCAGCTCTTAGGTTTATCCAAGCTGCGAGCAGAGATTTCTCGCCAGGTACATAGATGCGCAGCGACACGCAATTGATCCGGGCTCAATCTCCAATTTCCCTTCAATTTTCGATAAGCAAACTTAGGATCTATCTCTTCCCGCATATTTTCGACAGTACGAAGACAATAGTTCTGCATCCAATCTAGTTTCTCAGCATTCTGTAAACGATCAGTTAATTCCTGGGCGATTTGCTGTAACCATTCGACATCATCAAGCGCATAACCTACCTGAGATTCACTTAGGGGACGTCTCATCCAGTCCGACTGGGTTTCGGCCTTTGAGAGCTCAATTCCATGTAAAAACTCTACCAAGGCTGCATAACTTAAACTATCGCCTAACCCGCAAAATGCCGCCGCTATCTGCGTATCAAATAGAGGCTCAGGTATAACACCCACATCGGTGCGAAAGACCTCTAGGTCTTCAAGCGCAGCATGAAATATCTTATTGTGCGAATTCGCCAATAAGTTTTGCATAGGCAGCCAATCATCAATACCTAGTGGGTCTATCAAAATACGTCTATCGCCCGCGGCTATTTGAATTAGCGCTAATTGAGCGTAATAAGTAGTTCTGCGGGTAAATTCAGTATCTATAGCTAAGGCCGAATCAGTAAGTTCATTACACAGCTCGGCAAGCTGCTCATTGTTGGTAACCCAAATGTGAGCAGTTCGCATTAGTAGCTAGCCCTTCCCTGAATTGCAAAACCAAGTGTTTGAGAGTCAATAAACTCCAGTTCGCCTCCTGTCGGTACGCCGTGTGCGATGCGACTTACGCTGGCACCCAATGCTTTGACCCGATCCGAAATAAAATGCGCCGTAGCTTCACCCTCAACCGTCAAATTGGTAGCCAATATCACCTCTTCTATCCCGCTTGTACTCACTAAAGTTTCCAAATCCTTCAGACCAAGCTGCCCTGGACCGATGCCATCAATGGGTGAAAGTCGACCGTACAAAACAAAATAGCGCCCGCGATAACCGCCGGCAGACTCTATTGCCAGCACATCCATAGGTGATTCGACTATGCAGATCAATTTTTCGTCTCGTTTTGGATCAGCGCAAATACTGCACAGGCTTTGTTCAGTAAGGTTACGACAGCATTGGCACTTACCAATTTGGTCAACGGCAGCCGACAGAGCCAAGCTCAACTCGGTAGCCACTTCAGGCCGTAAACTAACCAGGTGAATAGCCAATCGCTGAGCGGTTTTACGGCCAATGCCAGGTAAGGCGGAAAGCGCTTTAACCAATGATTCTAGTAAGGGGCTGAGCATAAGGTATTCTTAAAAGTTGAGCCCCGGAGGAATGTGCATACCCCCGGTTACATTGCCCATCTTTTCTTTAGTCTCAGCTTCAATTTTTTGTACGGCATCATTGAATGCTGCGACCACCAAGTCTTCCAATAATTCTGTATCTTCAGATCGCAATTCCGGATCAATCGTTACCTTGCTGACATTGTGACGCCCATTCATTGAGACCCGGACGATACCAGCGCCGGATTCCCCCTCAACCTGGATGGACTGAATCTCATCTTGAGCCTGTTTCATCTTCTCTTGCATTTGTTTGGCTTGTTGCATGAGATGTCGCATATCTTTCATTCGGTAATATCTCTTTATTTCTTATCTTGTCTAATGATTCGAGCTATTGCTTTCTACTTTAAGCTCACGGAGCCCGGAACCAGTTGGGCGTTAAAAGCTTCTCCTAACTTTTGTGCAGCCTCAGACCCAACTAAATCTTTTTCTGCGGCTTCGAGAGCTTCCCGGTGCAGTCGTTCAGCACGTCGGGTTGGCGACTCGTTACTGTTTTCCTGGGACTCAATTTGAACTTGAAGCTCTCTGCCTAAATGTTGGCTGAGCAGCTCACAGAATTTCGATTGATACTTATCGGACAAAACGCCGCTAGCGGCTTGGTCAATATCAAAAATTAGAAAATCCGCATCTCGCTGTCTAAATGACAGCTGTCCGCAAATAGACTTTAACATTCCCTCTAAGGGAAGCTGCTGATAAATACTAATCCAATCTTCCGAATTTTGAATATCCGTAGCGCTATAAACCGGAGCAGGCTTTGGCCTAGGAAGCTCAGCCTCTGACTCTATTTCTATTTCTAGTTCTGGTTCTGGTTCTGGTTCTGGCTCATGCTCTGGCTCTAGCTGAACAGCAGTTGCAAGATCGATAGAAGCCATTGCCCTAACCGGTGCTTCTGCAATAGCCGGGGCAGTTTCGGCTGATTCCACTTCTTCAACCTGATCAATCAGTATTTCTTTGCGCTGATCGGGAGAGACTATCGGCCCTTCAGATGATGAATTTATATCTACTTTGTTATCTAGTTGCGCGGGCGCAGCTTCTGGTGCGACTCTCTGCGAAACTACAGTCTGTTCGCTGTTGCTATCGGCTGGTACCTTTTTAGAAGCCGCCGGCGCTATAGAGGCCGCCGGCGCTAAGCCTTTTTTCCGGAGGGCGCCCCTTCTGCGTTTTCCGGGCGAGGTGAGAAAGCCAATAGCCGCAGCATTAACATCTCAAACCCAGATTCCGGATCAGGTGCAATCTGGATATCTTGACGACCCACCAATAGCATTTGATATAGAAGTTGAACTTGCTCTGGGTCAAATTGATCGGCGTACACCTGCAAACGGTCCGCAGAAACACTAGTTACCGCCGCTTCTGGAACTTGCTGATGCACAGCTATAGCGTGAACCATATTCAGCAACTGGGCGGTCAATATTTGATAATCCACCGAGTGGCTGGCTATCAAAGCGCAGGTACTTATTAATGCGGGGCCATCAACTTTAACCAAAGAATCCAGCAGCTCATGCAGGTGCGTGCGATCTACGGTGCCCAACATGTTAGCTACTTCTTTTTCAGCCAGGTTTCCATTGCCATGAGCAATGGCCTGATCGGTCAGGCTAAGGGCGTCGCGCATACTGCCCGATGCAGCCTGGGCTATTAACTCCAAACTACTTTGGTCAAAAGTTATTTGTTCACTTGCCAGCACCTTGTCCAAGTATTCTGAAATTTGAGCGGCGCTCATGTTTTTTAAATTGAACTGCAAGCATCGCGATAGAACAGTTACCGGCAACTTTTGCGGATCTGTTGTTGCTAGCAAGAACTTCACGTGTTCTGGCGGCTCTTCCAAAGTTTTTAGCAAGGCATTAAAACTATGGGTGGAGAGCATATGTACTTCATCGATTAGATAGACCTTGTATCGACCTCGCGATGGTGCGTACTGAACGTTATCCATCAGGTCACGCGTATCGTCTACCTTGGTACGCGAAGCCGCATCTACTTCAATGAGATCAATAAAGTTTCCTGCGGTAATTTCCTGGCAGGAGCTACATTCGCCACAAGGGCGGCTGGTTATGCCGGTTTCGCAGTTAAGGCAGCGGGCAAGAATACGGGCAAGCGTAGTTTTGCCGACGCCTCGTGTTCCAGTAAATAGATAGGCGTGATGCAATCTCTGGTTTTCTAGCGCATTAATTAGTGCTTTAAGAACGTGCTCCTGCCCCACCACATCGTGAAAGGACTGAGGTCGCCATTTTCTCGCTAGAACCTGATAACTCATGAATGTATATCGTGCTATTTATGTTGTCAGATTATAGCGAAGCTATTCTGGGGATTGGGGAATATTAGCAAATACATTTGGGCAGATTTGAATATGCAATTTCAGGCTATTGAGTAATTGATAATTCCATATCAACTCACCATAATGCGCAGCCCGCATTTATCGCGAGTCTTTGTCTAAAAGGTTAGCAAATGTGGGTTGCTATGGTGTCCCTGCCGGCCCTTCGCAATTTGAACCTGTAAACTCCGCCAGGCCCGGAAGGGAGCAACGGTAGCAGAATTCATATGTGCCGGAGATCCGTCGGTAGGGTTCACCACCTTACTTCTTGTTTGGGGTTATTTCGTTACCCCTGCTCCCCCACTCAGAAATGCTAACCCGTTGGTCTGGTGCTTATTACGGATAGGTATTAGGCAGACCTAAACATTTCCGCTGCCACGGGGGCAGTACTTTTGTTTCGCCAAAAGTACCCAAAAGCACTTGCTCCGATTACAGCGCCCGCTGCGCGGGTTCCCTGCGATGCTCCTCTTTATCCTAAGCTCGGCAACTCGGTGTCCTACGGCCCCCTCAAACACTCCTCGCTCTTAACGGATAAAGACTGCGCTTCTCGGCGCCTCCAAGTCGCGATCAACGCTGCGCTCTAAAACCAAAATAAAAAAGGACATTCAATCGCAGTGCGGTTTTTTAGGCCCCGTTTGAGCTTGCTGAGCGGAGAGGTGTTTATTGGGGTTGAGCGCACAAGGACGTGCGCGAAAGTGCGACCCGAGCAGGATGCGAGTGAGCACGACCGCAATAAATGGCTCGGAGCGAGGGTAGCCGCAGGCCAAGCGACCCGGGGTGCCCTTTCTTTTGGTTCGTTTCTTTGGGCACGCAAAGAAAAGAACGCCCCCGTGGCAGCGGAAATGGTTAATTATTTCTATAAACCACCAGCGAACGCAGAATTAAATAATAAGGGGTCTCAAGGGAATTACCTTTCAGGTAAATACCGAATGGGATCAACCGGTGTGCCATCCAACCGAATTTCAAAATACAGCCGATTATTCCCCTCGGCATCTGATCCAACAGTCGCTATCTTCTGGCCGGATCTAACCAGATCGCCTTCTTGCGCCAAAAGTTCCTGATTATAGGCGTAGGCGCTTAAATGCGCATCGTCGTGTTTAATAATTAGTAAATTGCCGTAGCCCCGCAATCCCGATCCCGAGTAAACCACTACCCCATCAATAGCTGACAACACATCACTGCCTTCAGGTGCGGATATTTGTATTCCTTTAGAAACGGGGTCACCCGATCCGAAACTGCGAACAATAGGGCCCGTCTGCGGCCATACCCAATTATTATCGGTAACTGGCGTAAGAGTTGGTGGTACAGGCTGAGACGCACTAGGAGTAGAAGGAGCGCTTGTGACAGTTGGCGCAGTCGGTCTAACTGCTGCCGGTCTTGTCGGTCTTGTCGTAGCCACCACACTAACCGAGGTATTATTAGCAGCAATACCAGCATCCCTGGCGGCCGCCTCCGTGAGATATATTCTTTGTCCTAGGTGAATTGTGTAATCAGCCCCCAAACAATTGATTGAAGCCAATTGCCGGAAATCTCTTTCGTAGCGAAAGGCAATGCTATAGAGCGTTTCGCCACTGGTAACTAAATGCAGTCGCAAAGCCTGTGAGGGCGGTTGAGGGCGTTCGTCGATTGGGGCTGAGCCCACACCGCTTGTTCCCGTACAAGCAGCCAATACAACCGCTAGTATTGATACTGCCAGTAGCTTGGCATTGTTGAATTTGCTAGCTTTGTATTTGCGTAGTCGCATCTTTTTTAGATCCAGCGGCAGAGATAGCCACGACCAATATAAAACCCAGCAGGAGACAAATAAAAGCGAGGCCGGTTTGCGAAGAAGATCCTGATTGAGCGTAAGTAGAGGGCCAGATATTTGGTGCAACCCCAGTCTCAACAGAAGATTTCCAGGGCCAGGTGGTGTAGAGCGAACCAATTAGCAACCCGGTTAAAAATAGCAAAGTCCGTTCATGAAAATGTCGAAGCAGGTATCTAATTATTCGACTAAAAACGACAAAACCAGTGGCGGCACCAAGACCAAATACCCCTATGTAGACAATATTAAAACTAGTAACTGCCTCTAATGTGGGTTGATAAAGTCCCAACATAAGCAGCAGAAAACTGCCGGACACGCCGGGCAGCAACATGGCGCTGATGGCAATAAATCCGCCGATAAATATAAATAGCGTTGTTATGGGCATCTCAGCTGCACGCAACTGACTAAGGCTTAAAGCCAACAATGCACCTACCAATAGAAAGCCAAATGCACTTAAAGAGCCGGGCCGGACTATGCGCAGCAAATAGAGAATTGAAGCTATGATTAAGCCTGAAAAGAAAGACCAAACTAATACCGGCTGGGTTTGAACCAGATATTCAATTAAGTGAGCAAGCGTAAATATTGAAGCTAATATGCCACAGGCAAGAACCAGTAAAAAATTGCCGTCTATATGCAGCCATGCACCTTTAATATCGCCCTTAAAAAATATGCGCAACGCAGTAATATCGATACTCGCAATAGCGCCAATAAGACGTTCGTAGATGCCGGTGATAAGAGCCAAGGTCCCGCCGGAAACTCCGGGAACTAAGTCGGCAGCTCCCATGGCGCAACCGCGAAGAAAAATGCCCAGCCAGGATTTAAGCAAGACCATATTCATTAACGAGAAACGCCGCTCAGGAGAGGAACAAAACGCACAGGTTCAATCTCGTAGCTTTGATAGTCTTTCGCTTGCGCCTTGCCGTTGTCTTTGCGCTGCACAACAGTCAGCATCTGTTTGCCTTCATAGCCGACAGGAATTATCAGCATTCCTTCAGGGGCTAGCTGTTCTAGCAGCTCAGGTGGCACCTGTTCCGGTGCCGCGGCGCTTAAGATAACATTGTATGGACCGCGGTCTTCCCAGCCCATCTTACCGTCGGCCAATCGGCACACGACATTACTAATTCCGATTTGCGCTAGGTTTTCGATAGCACGATCCAGCAATGGTTCTATGCGTTCGACACTGAATACTCTAGGTACTAACTGAGCCAAAACGGCCGTTTGATATCCACAACCGGTACCAATCTCTAGCAAGCGATCAGGCACGCCCAGTGACAGAGCAAGCTCGGTCATGCGCGCCACTATGTAGGGCTGAGAAATAGTCTGGGAAAAGCCTATTGGCAGCGCAGTATCTTCGTAGGCTCGATGAGCCAGCGCTTCGTCAACAAAGAGGTGTCTTGGCGTCTCTCGAATTGCATCCAGAACCTGCTGATTCTGGATACCTTCATCACGGAGTCGGCTAATTAAACGCTCTCGCGTTCGTTGGGACGTCATCCCGATTCCGCGCTGTTTTGTCTGATTCATTTGAGCTGTAAGATGCCGCCCCAAAGGGTTGTGATTAAGGTTAAAAGTTACTGCCTATATTTGCCCAAATATTAACACAGGCAAGCCTCAATAAACTGCTGGTATAAATAGCAAATTCGAGCGGCGACACTCTGGTCGCACTATTCTTTAATATCTGCCCTAACTCCAACAATTTCATCAATCAACACTGTTGCGTAACTGCCCGGGGGTAAACAAAACTGCATCAACAGGTCTTGATTCTCAAAGGTCCAGCTTAAGTTCTCAGCATATTGGCGCAACGGGCGTCGCTCCTGGCTTAAACCTCCGTGTTCCAACAAATCACATAGCTCGGCGTTTTCCTTTACCACTTCGCTCTCAATATCTTTGCCGATCTCGGCAAATAAAGGTCTACCCCTGCCCCACATGGGCCCAGTGGCTGCTACTTTAGACTCGTCATCTAATGAGGTATCTAAACCGCTATCAAAATCGAGAATGATGGGCCAATTTCCCACTCGTATTTGCTCTGCCAATACCTGATTAAAAAGCGAACTGCGTATTGCGCTTAGATAGATTCCTCTTTTCGGATGGCCTACTAACTTACGCGACTTTGCCAGCTGTCGCCCTGCCCGCAAATTATTGCCATCGTGCCCAAATCGCTGCAACCCAAAATAGTTGGGGAACCCCTGATCGGCAACCGCTTGTAACCGAGAAATAAGTTGTTCCTTGTCCGCGTCCAGGTCTCTCAATCGAATTTGGAAACTATTGCCTAAGTGACTGCCGCGACGTAATTTACTACCGTGTCGGGCCTTGTGCAGAATTCTCATACCTTCAACAATGGGGTCTATTTTCGCCTTTTGTGCCGGCACAGGAAGGCTAAACCACTGTTTTGTAACCGCCTGTCGATCTTTAAGGCCCGAATAACCCACATTTTTTTCGGAAACGCCGAAAGACTTAGCGAGCTGCTTCGCTATCCAGGGGGTATTTTGTCCGGTTTTTTCAACGAACAAATAAAGATGTTCGCCCTCCCCGCTAAATTCCGGTTGCCAGATTTCTTCTACTAGGAAATCTTCCGGGACATGCTTGAGGCTCGCGACGCCCTCAGCTTCTATTCGATGGACGCGTACCATCTCGGGTACAAGATTTTTTGCCACAATTTTGGAACCTATGATTAGCGCTAAGTTTGCAAAAGCACAATTGCTTGCGCGGCTATGCCTTCTCCACGACCGGTAAACCCCAGCTTTTCGGTGGTGGTGGCTTTAACGCCAATTCGATCAAGGCTGACACCAAAATCTTCGGCTATATTGCCTCTCATTGCATCTATGTGAGGGGCGAATTTGGGGGCCTGCGCGATAAGGGTGGAATCCAGATTAGCTAGACAAAATCCTCGTTCACTTGCGAGCTCAACCACAGCTCGCAACAAATCTCGGCTATTGGCGTTCTTCCAGCGTGCATCAGTGTCGGGAAAGTGGTGTCCTATATCTCCAAGCGCGAGTGCGCCCAATACGGCGTCACATATGGCATGTAAGAGCACGTCCCCATCAGAGTGCGCAACCAAAGCGCGCTCATAGGGAATTGTTACTCCGCCGATAACAAGCTGATCACCCTCACCAAAAGCGTGTACATCAAAACCTTGACCTATTCTCATATCTATTCTGATAGTTCTGCCTCTAGTTTTGATCTTGTGATTGCATAATTTGCCAGTAGTGCTCTGCGAGAGGCAAATCTTCTGCTGTGGTAACTTTAATATTTAATGCCGAGCCTTGAACCATGCCAGTGGTATAGCCCAAATGATGTAACGCCATCATCTCATCATCAAAGCTTAAAGATTCATCCAGGCAGGCTTGCAATGATTTTTCTAGTGCCCCTATTCGGAATACCTGCGGAGTTTGAATAGTCCAAAGCCCTTCTCTTTTCTCACTAACAAGAACTTTTCCCTGATCAGAAACACGCTTGACTGCCTCATATATGGGCCTACCCAATGACAAGCCGTCAGCCTGAGTGGCTTGCATGACATCTAATAAGGGCTGAAGGCTGCTTTTGCTCACACAAGGCCGGACCGCGTCATGCACCAACACCCAGTCTTGTGGGTCCACGTCACGCAGGGCTCCAAGCATATTACTCACTGTTTCCGCCCTTGTGGGCCCACCAATGACGGTTCTAATACTATTGGATTTACTGGAATCCGTTTGATCCCACCAAGGGTCGTCTTCAGCTAAACCAACAACAAATTGGCCGGTATAAGTCAGTGACATTAGCTGAGATAAGCAATGGTCCAGGAGCGTAATTCCCAGAAAAGGCAGGTACTGCTTGGGTCGATCAGCATTAAAGCGAAGCCCCAAGCCAGACGCTGGCACTAGTATATGAAGCTTAGTTGGCATCTTCTTCTATCAATAGATATAGGGTTTCGCCTTCTTTTATCAGGCCCAATTCTTCGCGGGCCCGCTCTTCAACGGCGCCTTCGGGGTCCTCATGGAATTCTTCTATTTCCCGCTCAACAACTTCGTTTCGAGCTTCAAGCCGATCATTAGCGCTTTGCTGTTCTTCAATATCACGCATTAAAATGGCTCGATCTTCCGTGCTGCCGTCGCCAAACCATAGACGGATTTGTAAAAGCAGCAACAAAGCCAGTAGAGCGATACTTAGTATTTTGAAACCTTTCATCAATCAATAACTATAGAGGTTTAATCCGGGTAGGATTCGTCCAGTGCGCTATATACTGACTCAGCAAAATCATCTGCGGCGAGATCAATCTTTTGCATATGCTCAACTAACCACTCGTTATCGTCCTTACCATCCCAGATTTTAATATAGCTACCATCTTTGTAGCCTTTGTCCTGCCGAAACATGTTTAGAACATTCTTGCCTACGTAGCTGCGAAACAGTTCTTCGAACTCCAAACCAACTGACTTCATTAGAGTTCCAAAGCGCCGTGCATCGAATGATTTAGTGTGCAGGACTTCCTCGGTAAAGGCTTCCAATTGCTCTGGAAATTCCATATGCACTGCGTCAGACAATCCGAGAGTGAGTTCGCGGCACACATCTTCTGTGTCTGCGCCTTTCACAATCAGTATCGATAAACCAAAGTGCCAAATATCAATTAGCTCAAGCATTACCTGATCGCGATCCATCTCCTGATGTTTCCACCACTTCCAACCGTAATGGTCCAGCAGTTCAGCACATTCAATCCATATTGCTCTATACCAGGCAAAATTCTGCTTACGCCACTGGGCATTTACCTTGGTATTCATTGAATTCTGTAGATCCAACATGATTTGAATCTGACTAATTTGCGGTTGACTCATCACTTCTCTCTAAATTCTCAATTAATTGGTTAGGTGAAACAATCGGTGGAAATTTTCCGTTGTCGTTTCGCCAATGCGTTCGATCGTTGTATTGCGCAAATCAGCAATGCATTTTGCAACCTCTGGCAAATACTTAGGCTCATTTTGCTTTCCCCGATGCGGTACTGGTGCCAGCCAAGGAGAATCCGTTTCAATTAATAATCGATCTGCCGGGATCTTTTTAGCCACTTCGCGCAATGCATCAGCGTTTCGGAAGGTGACAATACCAGAGAGTGAAATGTAGTAGCCCATATCAATTGCTGCTTTGGCCATTTGCCAGTCTTCAGTAAAACAGTGCAGCACCCCTACAACTTTATCCCGATATTCTTGCATCAGTTCCAAGGTATCTTGTACCGCTGACCTACTGTGGATGATTAGGGGTTTTTGTAAGTCTGAGGCAACCCGCATATGCGCTTCAAAAGCCGTCTTCTGAAACTCCTTCTTTTCTGGCGCGTAATGGTAATCAAGGCCAGTCTCGCCTAAGGCTACCACCTTTGCATGGCTTGCTAACTCAGCCAGCTTATCCTTATCCAGATGCGTTTCATCCCCTAAAGGATGACAGCCAATACTCATCCAAACATCAGAGTATTTACCTTCTATATCAATTAGTTGCTGGAATTTATTAAAGTCAATTCCAATTAAAAGAAACCCATTAACACCTCGCTCACGGGCTGCATCCAGAGCTAGATCTAAGTTGTTGTTATAGGGTTCTAGATCTAAATGATCCAGATGGCAATGCGAATCGACGAACACGCAGATTCTTACATTGTATGTGTGGGGTTGGGGGAATTCAGGAGTTCTGCAATTTGAGTCTCAATCATATTCATAACTTCGCGATTATCCGCACCAAGCTGAATACCAATACCGGGCCTAAAGGAAGTGGACCCTTTGGGGGTAACCCAAATAACCTTAGCCGAAACCGGAGTAGGCTCTCCCTGCTCTAATATATCGAGCAATATGAACACTTCGTCGCCGAGATTGACATTCTTTTGAGTTTCAATAAACAAACCACCGCCCGTGACATAAGGCATGTAGGCGTTGAATAAAGCCATGGGGTCTTTCAAAACTACCGAAAGAATACCGCCTTTACCGGCAAATCCCATTTCCATGTGATTAACTCATTTATTTGCAATGCAGTAGATTGTAATGGCTTTGGTGGGAGAGACAAGGTGAAGTTGGTTTTTGAGTTGGACGCCTCCAACTCGGGTAGAGCCTAGTAACGAGTACTAAATTGTATTTTTCCTGAAGTTAACCATTTCCGCTGCCACGGGGGCGGTACTTTTGTTACGCCAAAAGTACCCAAAAGCATTTGCTCCGATTCCAGCGCCCGCTGCGCGGGTTCCCTGCGATGCTCGTCTTTACCCTAAGCTCGGCAACTCAGTGTCCTACGGCCCCCTCAGACACTCCTCGCTCTTAACGGATAAAGACTGTGCTTCTCGGCGCCTCCAAGTCGCGCCCACTCGCTACGCTCGAACACACAAAACCGAAATCAAAGTGCCGAAGTGATGCCCCGTTGAGCTTGCTGAGTGGAGAGGTATTTATTGGGGTTGAGCGCACAAGGACGTGCGCGAAAGTGCGACCCGAGCAGGATGCGAGTGAGCACGACCGCAATAAATAACTCGGAGCGAAGGTAGCCGTCAGGCTAAGCGACCCGGGGTGCCCTTTCTTTTGGTTCGTTTCTTTGGGTAAGCAAAGAAAAGAACGCCCCCGTGGCAGCGGAAATAGTTAAAAAATATCTATAAACAACCAGCAACCACCATTCAATAAAACAAAAAAATCAGCCTAGTTGACGATTAAACTGCTGCCACAACATAAACAAGCTCTCAGAAAACAACTGAGCATTAACATTCGCCGAATGAATCAACTCCCGCCGTAAGGCCACAAGCTGATCCAAATAACGCACCCATTGCCGGTCCAAGATCTGCCCGGAGTTGGCTTTCTCCTTTACCCATGCCGAAATTTTATGATCGACCCAATCAAGCTGGTCGGTAATACCAATATCTTTGCATTCAGTAGCGGCCATTACTGGTGTCAGCTTTGAGCTGGCAACCCCAGTCATTACTGCCTGGAAATGGTCCCAGTTTTTTTGGAGCCCCTCTTCCACCCACTGAGCAATCTTCAATGGCTGATAATCCAGAGCTTCCATTAGCGCTTCCGAGTCACTGGTGGGCAGTTGCCGCTGTTCAAGCCACTGGGCTATCTGAGCTCCGTCGGGCTTATGCATAGTTATAGGCTGGCAACGACTGCGTACTGTTGGCAGCAAAGGTTTAGTGCCCTCGGTTACCAATATAAGAAGCGAATCGCCTGGTGGCTCTTCAAGGGTCTTTAATAGGGCATTTGCGGCAGCCGTGTTCATGGTTTCAGCATGCAGCACAACCGCACACTTCCGAGTTGAAATCTGTGCAGTAGTAGTAAATCTTTCCACCAATACACGAATATCGTCTACCCGAATAGTTGCTGAAGCTCCGCCGGGCACGAGCTTTAAATAATCTGGGTGAGTCTCTGCACTATGCAGCAGACAGGATTTACATTGATTACAGGGATAACCCAGTTCTGGATTAGCACACAGAGCTGTTTTTGCCAGGCTTTGCGCTAGTATTTCTGCGCCATCACCTGCTCGACCTTGCAACAGTACCGCGTGGGGTAGCCGCTGATTAACCATTCGTTGATGAAATTGATCAACCGCTCCCTGAAGCCAAGGCATCTGCAATATCATTCAGAAGTACTCTTTTCGGCCATCTTATCGCCACTCTGATAACCAGCTAGCAGGTTAGCTACCTGAGCTCTAACGTCGGCCTGTACATCTTCCAGCGGCTGCGAAGCATCAATTAAAATAAATCGCTCCGGCTCTCTCTCTACCATGGACAAATAGGCATTTCGCACTCGTTCAAAAAACCGGCTTTGCTCAAGCTCAAAACGATCTTTTTCACCTCGTTCTGCTACGCGCTGCATACCCTGCTCCAAGGGAACGTCGAGATAAAAGGTCCGGTCGGGGCGAAAATCTCCCTGTACCAGATCTTCAAGCTTGGCCACCAAGTCAAAGCCTAATTCCCGACCACCGCCCTGATAGGCGTAGGTAGCGTCCGTAAAGCGGTCACAGACGACCCACTTACCCGATGCTATGGAGGGTCGAATAAGGGCATTAAGATGCTGTGATCGCGCGGCAAACATCAGTAAAAGCTCTGTAACCTCGTCAACGTTTTCATCTCGAGGCGCTAATAACAGCTCTCGCACAGATTCTGCAAAGGGCGTACCACCGGGCTCTCTGGTGCAGACGACCTCGATACCAGATTGCTCTAAACATTCGACGATTAGAGAAAGGTTGGTTGATTTGCCTGCGCCCTCAACACCTTCGACGGTGATAAAAAGTCCGGGCTTTGCACTGTCAGTTTGCAATTACCGTTCTCCATCTGGCGCAGATTGATAATTCACTGCGCGTTGTTCTATTTGAAACTGCCTAACCGCGGCGTTGTGAGCCTCTAGCGTATCTGAAAACTGATGGCTTCCGTCACCTCGTGCAACAAAATATAAAACACTGCCCTGATCCGGGTTCAATGCCGCGCGAATTGCATCTCGTCCAGGATTTGCTATGGGTGTAGGAGTAAGACCCCGAATCAGGTAAGTATTGTAGGGACTTGCTTGCCGCAGATGGGCCCGGGTCAGGTTGCCACTGTAGGCACCCCCCAGACCATATATAACCGTTGGGTCCGTTTGCAGGCGCATACCTTGCTGCAAACGCCGTACAAACACTCCCGCAATCTGGGACCTCTCTTTCGGCACGCCAGTTTCTTTCTCAACTATTGAGGCCATGATTAAGGCTTGATAAGGCGTTTCGTATGGAACCCCAAAACCCCGCTGTAACCATTCTTCGGCAAGAATATCTTGCATACGCTCATGGGCTTGAAGCAAAAGCACCGAGATTGGTAGGCCACGAGCGTATACATAGGTATCTGGATAAAACCAACCTTCTGCAAAACCAATATCCAAGTTTAGCCAATTCGGTAAATCTTCTATTGCGACTTCGCCTATATCGTCGTTTAGCCTTGCGTCTGATCGCAAATGATCCAGCATCTGCTGTGTACTCCAGCCCTCAATCAAACTGGTGCGGTATAGCAAGACATCACCACCGTGCAGTTTTTCAAGGAGAATACGCGGAGAATCCCCACTAACTAATTCGTATTCGCCTACCTGAATAGACTGGGTTTTCTGAAGTTTTGCATGAAGTAATAACAACCGTGGATAAAGAAGATAACCATCCACCCCGAGCTCGCGCGTAACTGAAGTGAGAGAGCTGTTCTCCGGTACGCGCAGAATAAATACACGCTCATCAAGTTCTAGCGGCGCATCCAGATAACTTTGATAGAAATGCCAGCTAAAGGCCGTAGCCAGAGAGCCAAATATTAATAGACAGCTGAAAAAGTATATTAGGAATCGGCGAATCACTATGGTTCAACCTGAAGAGAATTTCGAGCCGTCATCTGCACCTTAGACAACAAGGGAGAAAATGGCTCTTTCCACTCTGCGAGTCCCAAGATGGAGCCAACAGGACGCAGGCCTTTAACCGCATTACTTAGCCATAAGCCTGAGCTACTCGCCAACTGTTTCAGGTCAATTTCTTGTTCCACCAGAGGAATATCCAAATCAATGCAAAGAGTGTCGATCATATAGCTTCTGAAGACTCCTGCCACACCGGAATTATTGAGGGGCGGAGTTAGTATTTTGTCCTGCAACTCTAAGTATATATTTGAATCAATGCCACAACGCAGCGAACCCTGTGCGTCGAGCATAAGTCCTGTTGAAACTGGCGCTTCTACCACTTCCTTTGCGGCCAGGACCTGATCCAATCTATTCAGATGTTTAATACCCGCTAGCTGGGGATGAATAGCCAATCTATGATCGCAGAGCATCGCGGTTTCGGCCATACCCCACTGAGGCAACCCTTCGAATAACTCAAATATCCGCCAATGTTCGCTGTTTGCTTCAGGTGCGTAACCTCTTTGGTCACCGCCACGAATAAGGCGGAGTTTGATAACACCTTTACTAATATCTTGCGCATGCAAATACTCTAAAAACTGCTGCATTTCTGTTTCGATTGTGCCGACATCCTGAAGAATGCCTAAGCGATCGGCTCCGAGCTGGAGTCTGGATAGATGATATCGCCATAGCTCTACTGAGCCCGATTCATACCGCATGGTTTCAAAAAGACCGTCGCCATAGTCGAGCGCTCGCCTTGCCGTAGGCATTTCAGGCTGAAACCTACCATTTACCAGCAAAGTCATAATTTCGTATTCATCAATTTTTAGGCGCAAAAAAACCGGCTGTACATTGTATCAGCCGGCTTTTTTAGTATGCAGCTAGTCTTAGGATTGATTACTATTGATGTAGTCGATCGCCAGCTGAACAGTGGTAATTTTTTCTGCCTCTTCGTCCGGAATTTCCGTTTCGAACTCTTCTTCCAAAGCCATAACCAGTTCAACGGTATCTAGCGAATCGGCGCCCAAATCTTCAACAAAGGAAGCACTGTTATTTACATCGGCTTCGTTTACACCAAGTTGCTCAGCAACAATTTTTTTAACGCGTTCTTCGATACTACTCATATGAATCTCTCTCCCCAATTATTGGATAAAAACTATTGACCTGGGTTATCAATAGTGTGAATTATTTCGCAGTTATGCGAGCAGGCGACAGTTTACATACTTGCGACCCACATGCAAAAACTATGTCTAACTCATGTACATTCCACCGTTAATGTGGATTGTCTCACCTGTGATGTAACCGCCTGAACTTACAAGAAAAGCAACCAGATCTGCAATCTCTTGTGGCGCGCCAAATCTTTTCAGCGGAACGTTCACTAACATGGTGTTTTTTTGATCTTCTGTAAGCACTTTAGTCATATCTGTATCAATAAAGCCCGGTGCGATGGTATTTACCGTGATGTTTCTTGAGCCAACTTCTTTAGCCAAAGATCTAGAAAATCCCGCCACTCCGGCTTTACTGGCCGCATAGTTACATTGGCCCGCATTCCCCATGCTGCCTACTACTGAACTGATATTGACGATGCGTCCATATTTCGCTTTGGTCATACCACGCAAACAGGCTTTACTAAGGCGGAATACTGAGTTGAGATTGGTTTCAATTACCTTAATCCAGTCCTCATCAGACATGCGCAGCATTAAATTGTCAGCGGTAATACCAGCGTTATTGACCAATATTGTAGGTGCGCCATAGGTTTCCGTAATCTCTTTAATCTTTTCGGCCACTTGATCAACATCGGTAACATTCAAGCACATGCCTACGCCGGGCGTTGTTTTGCCCTTTAGGCGTTCATCAATCGCGGCCGCTCCATTATCTGAAGTAGCGGTTCCCACAACAGTAATACCCATTTCTGCTAGTTGATCGGCAATTGCAGCACCAATGCCGCGGCTTGCGCCGGTCACTAGGGCTATTCTATTTTCTGGAATCATTTTTTATCCCTCTGATATCTTTTAGATTTCGCCTGTGGCCGCTGCTAAAGCGTCCGGAGCTTCAATATTTAAATTGGTTAGTTCTCGACTGATTCTTTTATTTAAACCCGACAATACGCGTCCGGGACCACACTCGACTAGAGTGGTAATTCCCTGAGACCCCACTTTTTCTATTGTCTGATTCCAGGGCACTGGCGCAGTAATCTGTTCTACCAACTTCTGTTTAATCATCTCTGGATCTGATTCAACTGCGCAGCCGACATTGTGAATTACCGGAATGGAGGGCGCGTTAAAATTTGTATCCTCTATATCCACCGCCAGCCTGTCTGCTGCGGGCTGCATTAAAGGCGTGTGAAAGGGCGCGCTAACGGGAAGCGGCAGCGCACGTTTTGCACCAGCTGCAGAACAGGCCGCCATAGCTTGTTCAACCGCTGCCGCATGTCCGGCAATGACTACCTGGCCCGGGCAATTAAAGTTAACCGGAAGGACTATCCCGGCTTCTCTCTCGTCTCCAATCTCAGCGCCGGACGCTTGTTCGCAAATTTCGGCAATGAGCCCATCGGCCAAGCCGACGATAGCTGCCATAGCGCCCTGCCCTGGTGGCACAGCAGACTGCATATACTGACCCCTAAGCCTTACCAATCGAACCGCATCTTCCAAACCGATCACACCAGAGGCAACCAATGCCGACCACTCACCCAAACTGTGCCCCGCCATTACAGAAGGCGTTGCATCGGATGACGCCTGCCAGCATCGCCATAATGCAGTACTCGCAGTTACCAAAAGCGGCTGAGTAACCTCAGTCTGACTTAGATCTTCCGGGCTGCCACCTTGGCTTAAAGCCCAAAGATCGTAGCCCAGCACATCTGAAGCCTGTGCAAAGGTTGCTTCCACTAAACCGGAACTTTGTGCCATATCGGCTAACATTCCGGGCTTTTGTGATCCCTGACCGGGAAAAACAAAAGCAAGATCGTTTTTTGTCATTAAAGATTCTTCCTTCTTCTGGCTATTCATTTTATTGCTAAGGGCTTTTTATTGCTAAGGGCTTTATTTTATGCAGTACCCGAAGATATATTGCTATTGAGCTCGCCTTCTACTTTTCATTTCAATTCTCCCTTAAGAAAGCACAAAGCGTCTAACCGGACCATATCTGCGGTTAATAACAAGGCGTTCTGAAATGCTCCGCCATCACTGGCACCGTGACTTTTCACAACCAGTCCATCTAAACCCAGTAATGCGGCCCCATTATAGCGAGAGGGGTCCATTCGACGACGGAATTTTTTTAAGCTCTGCCTCAATAATAGATAACTAATGCGAGCTGCCCAATGGCGGCTCAATACGGCTTTGAGCTCATCTGAAAGAAAGTGCGCTACACCTTCTGCAGTTTTTAATGCAACATTTCCCGTAAGGCCATCGCAAACAACCAAGTCAAAGGCTCCAGAAAATAGATCTGCACCCTCAGCAAAACCAACAAATTCTATACCGGGTTCTTTAGCTAGCTCAGTCGCTAGATCCTGCTGTATCTGGGTGCCTTTAATGGACTCAGATCCCACACTTAGTACTCCAACTCGAGGAGACTGAATGCCATCAAATAATCTGCACTGACTAGCGCCCATGCGCGCATTAGCTAACATCTGTTCGAGCGTAGGCTCTAGATTGGCACCCATATCTAAAAACCAGGTACGACCGCGACTAGACGGCAATGCTGTACATATAGCCGGTCGGGTAACTCCGGGGATAGTTCCCAGCAGCTGCAAGCCAAAACTAACCAGTGCGCCAGTATTGCCAGAGCTAATCATTGCTTGAGTATCTTTTTGAGCAACAGACTCAAGCGCCATAGCCATAGAACTTGAAGCTTTGTTACGCAGGGCCTGAAGTGGTTTGTCGTCCATAGCTACAGATTCGCCGCAAAGGTGCAGTGAAAGACGATTTCTTAGGGATTTCGGTAAAATTGAACTATTTAAGGCTTTAGTGTGACTAGCGGCATCACAAAAAAGGCTTACAAAAAGATCAGGGTCTGCATTTAGGGCACCGCGTACACCGGCAAGCACCGGTGCGCTACCCAAATCACCGCCTGAGGCATCGACAGCGACTTTAATCATAGAAAGATTGGAATCAGTTCGCTGAGAGCGGACCGGATATGCCAACGAAGAACTATTCTTCGATCTCTTCTACTACTTTTTCTTCCAAGACCTTACGTCCGCGATAAAAACCGTCGGCAGTAATGTGATGGCGACGGTGCTTTTCACCAGTTACAGAATCTACAGATAATGTAGGTCCGCTAAGTGAGTCATGTGAGCGGCGCAAACCTCTGCGTGATCGAGTTACTTTACTCTTTTGGACGGCCATGGTGTCTCCCGTATCAGTCGTCAGTTGTCTTAATTAGTGAGGCCAATCCCGCAAAGGGTTTTCGGCGTTCACCAAGTTCTTCTTTAGGCAGGGTTGTATAGCTCGACCTACCTTTACAGTTTTCTTGTTCGTGGGCTGGCATTATCGGCAGCGCCAAAAGTAATTCTTCTTCCAGCAAGCTATGTATATCTATCAGCTCGTTCAAACCCATCCAGGGTTCCAACTCCGAACTGAGTTGACTTGCTTGCTCTTCGCTCCAAACAATCGCAGCCTCAACTGCAACATCTAGAGAAAGCGGCATAGGTTCTAAGCACCGCTCACAAATAATAGTAATTTGCGTCGATACTGGACCACGTGCCCGTAATCGTTTTTGCTGGTCCCAGAAAAACTCTAGCTCAACTGAAACCTTTCCGACCTCTTCAACAACTTCCGTTAATCGAGGCATTGAGTCTGGGCTAATCTGCAACTGCAGCTTAGCTTCCTTCTTGGCTACCTTATAGGGATCAATAAATGCGGTTGACACTATTTCTACCTAATATATAACTATTAAATTGCCCACTTACTTTTGCTAATTTTTTGCAAAATAAGCACAGCAAGCGGAGCCAGACCCACGGGCGCGCAATTCTAGGGAGATGCAGTGCTTCTGTCAAAGCAAAACGACCCTTATGTGCATGATATTTCGTATATTTCGACAGCAGAGTAAACTTCCCGCATGACCCACATCATTCTCGCCTCTTCCTCCATATATAGAAAACAGCTTCTCAGCCGTCTCACGACCGCTTTTGACTGCATTAGTCCCGCCATACACGAGTCACCCAAAGAACGGGAAACTGCTCAGGATCTAGCAGCTCGGCTAGCAATAGAAAAAGCCGCAAAGGTGTCAGAGCAAAAGCCAAACTTCTGGATTATTGGGTCAGACCAAACAGCCGACTTTGAAGGCAGATTGATTGGCAAGCCCGGTTCAGTCGAAAATGCCGAAGCGCAACTGCGAGACTTCAGTGGCAAAGAGGTGATGTTTTACACAGCTGTATGCCTTTTAAATAAAGATAGCGGCTACATGCAATCGGAAGTGGTAATTACTTCAGTCAAATTTCGGACTTTGCAGCAGGATGAAATAGCTGCCTATGTTGCAGCTGATCAGCCCTTGGATTGTGCTGGCAGCTTTAAATGTGAATCTCTTGGAATGAGTCTGTTCGACAGCATTGAAAGTAGTGATCCAACTGCTTTGGTTGGGTTACCTCTGATAACTGTTGCGAGGTTTATGCGCGAGGCTGGTATTTGAACTCTTGCGTTTTGACGCCTTTATTGATTGATTCTGTTTTGGTTGATGGTGAATAGATATTTTTGACTATTTCCGCTGCCACGGGGGCGGTACTTTTGCTACGCCAAAAGTACCCAAAAGCACTTGCTCCGATTCCAGCGCCCGCTGCGCGGGTTCCCTGCGATGTTCCTCTTTATCCTAAGCTCGGCAACTCGGTGTCCTACGGCCCCCTCAAACACTCCTCGCTCTTAACGGATAAAGACTGCGCTTCTCGGCGCCTCCAAGTCGCGATCATTCGCTGCGCTCCAAAACAAAAACCAAAAAGACATTCAATCGACGTACGGTTTTACAGGCCCCGTTTGAGTTTGCTGAGTGGAGAGATATTTATTGGGGTTGAGCGCACACGGACGTGCGCGAAAGTGCGACCCGAGCATGGATGCGAGTAAGCACGACCCTAATAAATAGCTCGGAGCGAGGGCAGCCGCAGGCCAAGCGACCCGGGGTGCCCTTTCTTTTGGTTCTTTTCTTTGGGCACTCAAAGAAAAGAACGCCCCCACGGCAGTGGAAATAATTAAATATAAATCAGTACTAGCAGTAGGCTCAATCCAAAAAAGCCAAGGTGCAACCTTAATTCCTAATCAGCCTTATATGGACGCCCCAACTCGGCAACAAAATCCTCAGGTGGAATCTCCAATGCCTCAGACAGTTTCACGAGTGTTCCCAGGGTCGGCTGTCGCAGCCCGCGCTCAAGCAGAGAAATATAGGTTCGATCGAGCCCAACGCGGTGCGCCAATTCCTCCTGAGAGAATCCTTTGTCTTTGCGCTGAGAGCGCAATACGCGACCAAGAGATGCGGTATAAAGTTCTAAATCTGCCATATGCAGAACACTAGCGCTTGTATACTATTGATCTACGGACTATAGTCGTCATCCGGCGAAATGATCTCGCCGCGCAAACCCATTTATGAGCTTGATCACGGAGAGATTCTCATGCGTTTAGTAGTAACACGGTGCCGTCTGTGCGAAAAAATCACCGACGCAAAGCATGCCGAAACCATCAACGACCTTGAACTAATTAGCAGTTTCATTCGCGAAAAAAGAAACCTTCAGCAGGAAGTATCCATTCTAGATTGCCGGCAATCTGAACAGTTGACCCGCTGGTGTAATTGCCAGGAAAGCATAGTAGCGTCAATTGCCCAATAATCAGACCGGTCAGATTGGCCAGCGTAAAAGAAAGAAAGTACAAAACCTGAACAGCCTTGAGTGCTGAGTTTAACGGCCGAAAGCAGCTAATCGGGATATACGCGCGGTTCAATATTTAATTGAATCGCAAAGGTTTCCTTGACTAAGTCTTGTATTTTAGAGGCAGCGTCCAGCACGGCATTTGCGTCTTGCTTATTGATATTGGTCAGCACTAGAGCGTGCTGGTCGGATATTTTCACCTTGGAGATTTCTTGGCCTTTTAACCCCAAGGATTCGATCAACCAAGCTGCTGGAATTTTTACTCCCCCCAGGCTATTTTGATAACCCGGCATTTCCGGGAATATTTTTAACAGGTCTTTGTATTGCTGCTCGGGAACTATCGGATTGTGGAAAAAACTTCCCACATTGGGGTGGACTATTGGATCTGGCAAACGACTGCTACGAACTGCACATACTGCATCGAATACATTGGCAGCACTGTCTGCCAAGCCAAGTTCGTCCATATAGGATTTTAAGCTCGGATAATCAGACTTGGTCCTGTTGCTTTTATGCAAACGCAGCCAAATGCGAGTGATTACTACTTTATCCTTAAGGTCTTTCTTAAACCTGCTATCTCGGTAGGCAAATCTACATTGATCGGCGCTAAGCTCTACAAGTTTTCCGGTAAGTAAATCAAAGTATTCGAGCCGCTCTAAATATTCGGCGATCTCGACCCCATATGCGCCGATATTCTGAACCGGAGCAGCACCAACCGAGCCCGGAATTAAGGCCAAATTCTCTATGCCAAAATAATTATTCTGCAAACACCAGCTAACGGACTGATGCCAATTCTCACCTGCGTAAATTTCAACAAGTACGTCGGTTTCGCTCTCTTCAATAGAGGCTATTCCAGAAAGCGCGATTTGCGCCACTAGACCGGGAATGCTTGGACGTAGCACTAAATTACTGCCCTCCCCTATGGGCAATATTTTTAGATCATTTTCTTCGGCAAAGTCTTTTGCGGATTCAAGATCTTCGAGACTTTCAATTCGTATAAAGTGCTCGGCAATGCTGGGAACCGCAAGACTATTGGATTCGGTGAGAGAGTAGTTAGATTGGATAATGCCCATAGCTATCGAATGTCCACAGCTATAAACCGCCAGACTTTGCTTGCAGAAACTGCTGTTGAATATCTAGTAACAGGGCGTCACAACCGCCTTCAATAAGGCTGATCGCTCGCTTAAACCCGGAGGCATCAAGACTGTAGGGGTCGGGCACATCATCCGATCCGGCGCTGGTATCAAAGTCCAGCAGCAGCGAAAGACTCCCGGAGAAATCTGTTGGCTGCATAGCTTCTAAATCAGAAAGGTTTTGCCTATCCATTGCCACAATATAGTCAAACTCGCCAAAATCTTTTGCGCTAACCTGACGAGCCCTAAGATCACCAATATCGTAGCCAGCCTCTAAGCCATACTTCTGTGCGCGACTATCCGGAGATTTACCAACATGCCAATCTCCGGTACCGGCAGAATCTATATATATTTGCTGCTCTAGTTGAGCGGCCTGAACTCGAGTCCGAAAAATGCCTTCTGCCGTGGGCGACCGGCAGATATTGCCCAGGCAAACAAAAAGAACACGAACGGGCATCAGGCCTGCACCAACGCTCTAACACGATCTAGATCTTCGGGATTATCAACCCCAGCAGGAACCGATACAGAACTCTGCTCCACATGAATTTTTTGACCCTGATGCAATATCCTCAATTGCTCTAGGCTTTCAAGTTCCTCTAGTGGCGCTTTTGGCCAGGTAACAAAGCTGCGCAAAAGGTTCACTCGATAGGCATAAATTCCTAAGTGCCTCTGAGGAGAAAAGCCATTGGGTAATGAATCACCTTCTAGTTTTAAATCTCGGGGCCAAGGAATTGGGGCTCTACTGAAATAAAGGGCACTGCCCTTATGATCAGAAACAACCTTCACTGCTGAAGGATCTTTGAATTCACTTGGACTCTCTATGGCATGGCTTAGCGTGGCCGCTGCACAATCTGGATGGGCTATTAGGTTACTAGCTACCTGATCTATAACCTGAGGCGGTATAAGCGGTTCATCACCCTGCACATTAACTACAACTGCGTCGTCTGCCAATTCGAGAATATCGGTCACTTCTGCCAAACGATCCGTACCGGAAGGGTGATCTGCAGAGGTCATTACCACTTTGGCGCCAAAGCTTTCCGCCGCTTGTTTAATTCGATTGTCATCTGTAGCTATCACCACTTGATCCGCACCGGACAAACTGGCGCGCTCGTAGACCCATTGCACCATTGGTTTTCCACAGATATCAGCCAGAGGCTTGCCAGGCAATCTGCTAGATTGGTAGCGACTTGGTATAACAACAATAAAACTCAATTTTGTTTCTTCATATTAGTTTTTCTACTCATTAGTTCTTCCGCTCAGCGTGCTTATTTTGGCTCTCAAACTTTCCAGAATAGAATCAATAAAACCTTCAGGCAGTTCGGCTTCTACCTGCAAAGCCAACCAATCCGAATCCGCAAAGGACCTACATTTGACCGCATCTTTGGCCGTCATCACAAGAGGTAATCCGGAATCCCTGACAGCAGACCCTAGTTCTTCAGCTTTGAAAGCGTGGTGATCTGGGAATACTAATGCTTTTGGCTGTAAACCAAGAGCTCTCAGAGTGTTGTGAAACCTCGCTGGATTACCAATTGCAGAAACCGCCAATACTGAATCACCAAGGTCGACCTGGTCTAATGTCTTAGATTCACCGGTTTTGACTGATTGCCAGGACTTAGGCTGCACGGCAAATTCATAGTTAACCAAAGCGCTAAGGTTTGAAGACAAAGAAGAAAGTGCGCCGTTGCACAGAATATAGTCGACGGATCCAAGGCGATCCACTGGTTCCCGCAGCGGTCCTACGGGAATAAGGTGGCCATTGCCGATTCCCCGCTCTGCATCTAATACCACTATTTCAATGTCTCTAGGCAAGGCGTAATGCTGAAGGCCGTCGTCACAAATAACCAAATCAACCTGAGATTGGCTCTTCAGGTATTGAGCACCGCGTAATCTGTCTCGATCAATCACAATAGGTATGTCGGGCAAGCTAGCAGCCATCATAAGCGGCTCGTCTCCTACCTTAGCTGCGTCATCTTCTGCATTGACTAAACAAGGATGAACCTCGGTTTGAGCACCATAGCCTCGACTTAAAATTCCGGGTCGGTAGCCACGATTTTTTAATTCTTTGGCAAGCCGGATAACTACTGGGCTTTTGCCCGTGCCGCCCACACTAATATTGCCGACAACGATAAGGGGAATGCCGAGCGCATTGTTGTCGGCAGAGATTTGTCCGCGAATTTTGGCTTTGAGCGCGCTACGGGCGTAAAGGGCTTCAAAAGGCAGCAAAGCTCGACTCCACTTGGCGTCGCCGTACCAGGCGCGGTCTAACTGCCGTTCAATTTGTTTCCTGAACATTGGGTGTCAGGGACCCGCGAGCGGTTCCTGGCTAGTAATACGTATCTGAGTTAAGCCAAGTCGTCCTGCAGCATCCATTGCACGCACCACGCTTTGGTGGGTTGTCTCGGAATCTGCAGAAATAACGACGACCTGCTCTAAGTTGTCGCCCGCTTCGAGACTTAGCGCTTCCATTAACGTACCGATATCCCGGTTCGCAACCGCGCGGCCATTAATGCTGTAAGCACCGTCTTGCATAATCATTAAATTAATTTGCCCATCTTCCGACTGAGAGGCTTCTGCCTGCGCCTCGGGAAGGTTAATACGCATTTGATTTTCATGGGTAAAGGTTGTGGACACCATAAAAAAGATCAGCAGCAGGAATACCACATCTATTAGAGGTGTGAGATTGGCCTCAACCGGCGCGCGCCGGCGGGAACGAAATTTCACTCGGGCTTTTCCTCACCCGAATCGGAAGTAGAGTCGGTTTGTAGAGCCTTATCGCTAAAGATAGCGTCCACCAAACGGGTAGATTGCTGTTCCATCTCTACTACGATGCCATCAATTTTCCGTTCAAAATGGCGATGAAAGACCATTGCCGGAATAGCTACGGACAATCCAGCAGCAGTAGTAATTAGCGCTTTTGATATACCGCCAGCCAGAACGCCAGCGTTGCCAGTACCGCTGATCATGATCTCAGAAAACACTTCAATCATTCCCAACACAGTGCCAAGCAAACCCAACAGAGGTGAAACCGTAGCAATGGTTCCCAATACGGACAGAAAGCGTTCAAGATCGTGAGTAACTTTATTGCCCCCCTCTTCCATAGCGTCTTTCATTACGGCGCGACCGTGTTTCAAATTTGCCAATCCCGCAGAAAATATCTCGCCCAAAGGGCTGTCATTACGCAACTCAATAATGCGATCTACCGTAAGTTTTTTAGAGCGATAAGTTTCCCAAACGTAGGAAAGAAGATTTTGAGGCGCAATGCGAGGAGCGCTTAGAGTCCAGGAGCGTTCAAAAACAATGGCAATGGCCACCACAGAACAGAGCAGGATGGGAATCATCAACCATCCACCAGCCACTACAATTTCGTACACAGGAATCTCCGCTAATTTGTGAGGGAAACTTTAGCAGTTTTTGCCTGCTAGACGTAACAGGGTTTTTGTTTATATCGGTCTGACAGATGAATTCGATTATTAATTTTAGAACTAGCGCTCATCTAAAACATTTTATTTCTTTTTAACCATTTCCGCTGCCACGGGGGCGGTACTTTTGTTTCGCCAAAAGTACCCAAAAGCATTTGCTCCGATTCCAGCGCCCGCTGCGCGAGTTCCCTGCGATGCTCCTCTTTATCCTAAGCTCGGCAACTCGGTGTCCTACGGCCCCCTCAAACACTCCTCGCTCTTAACGGATAAAGACTGCGCTTCTCGGCGCCTCCAAGTCGCGATCTAATCGCTGCGCTCTAAAACAAAAGACAATAAAACAAAAACTTAAATCAAAGTGCGGTTTTCTAGGCCCCGTTTGAGCTTGCTGAGTGTAGAGATATTTATTGGGGTTGAGCGCACACGGACGTGCGCGAAAGTGCGACCCGAGCAGGATGCGAGTGAGCACGACCCGAATAAATAACTCGGAGCGAGGGCAGCCCTATTGGAACAAAAGGGCCAAGCGACCGGGGTGCCCTTTCTTTTGGTTCGTTTCTTTGGGCACGCAAAGAAAAGAACGCCCCACGGCAGTGGAAATGTTTAGATATTTATGGGAATTATCAGCAAACACAAAAGACATGTTTTTTAGCACGCCGCAAAACAGCTAGCTAAAGCTTACCCAACACCACCTGCAATTCATCTGGTAAGGGCGCGTCAATTTCAATCACCTCACCACTTATAGGATGGCGAAACTTTAAATAACTTGAGTGCAAAAACAGTCTTTTTAGCCCCAGGCCTTTTAACTTTTTATTGGCCTCTTCATCGCCGTATTTGGAATCGCCTGCAAGGGGATGCCCAGCAAGTTGCGTATGTACCCGAATTTGATGAGTGCGACCGGAGATCAAACCCACGCGAAGCAAACTGCCTAGTTTGTAATGCTGAATTACTCTAAACAGCGTCTCAGCCTGCTTTCCATCTTCTGAAACCCGCACTACTCGCTCTCCAGACTTTAGCTGGTTGCGCAGAAGCGGTGCGTCTATCGAGCGCATATGGGATGGCCACTTGCCCACACAAAGAGCGGTGTACTCTTTGGTGACCTTGTACCTTTGCAACTGCTGCTGCATATCAAGAAGTGCGGCTCTAGTTCTGGCTAGTACCAGGCAACCAGAAGTTTCGCGATCTAATCTGTGCACCAGCTCCAATTTACTTTCTTTTGGCCAGACCTGTCGCGCAACTTCAATTAAACCCAGAGAAACACCGCTTCCGCCGTGCACCGCAAGACCGGAAGGTTTATTCAAGACTATAAGTGCATTGTCTTCAAATAAGACCGCCTTGCGCAGTTGGTCCAAAACCCGATCGGGAGCCTGCCCCTCTGCCCGCTCCTCTTTCTTGCGAACCGGGGGAATGCGAACAATATCTCCTTCCTCGACTCTAGTAGACGCTTTGACCCTGCCCTTATTAACCCTAACTTCTCCGGAACGAATAATTTTGTACACATGAGATTTCGGAACGCCCTTTAATCGGCCACACAGAAAGTTATCAACCCTCTGCCCATCTTCCGCTTCGGTTATGGTAATCATCTGAACGGATTCTGCTATCTGGGAACTCATATTTAAGGCTTGGCTGCTCTTGATTTAGTGATGGTTAGGCCGCAGTTAGACGGCGGCTTGATTGTGGGTGGACGGAGCTTCTGCTATATTCCGCACTCGAGATTACTGATGTGCTGAAACACAGCAACTTTATCTCACCAGTACGCGCCGGGATTATAACCCCAATACAAGGCCAGCGAACTGGAATTACGAACAACGAAAGCCTTCTGCGACGGCGCAGAAGATTTGAAATAGAAAGGGTGTAGCAACGATGCAAACACCTAACAGCCAGAGTGGCACGTGAATTTTTTCTTGTTGAGCTTTTGAAATTCCCCATTAGGATATGCTCGCTCAGCAAGACATATAAGAATAAAGACAGAGCTGCGGCTCATTTGCAAATAAACATGATAAATTACTGATTTATTTGCATTAATTACAGGTACACAGACTTAGTGTATCTATTTTTTGGCCTAAAACGGCCTTCGGTAACGCCATTAATTCCTTTCGATTCTTGGCAAAAGCTATCGAAAACATGTCTTTATTCCCGCCGAATTTCACGCGCGCACTCCATTAAAGGAGTACGTCAATGAGACGCATGTTAATCAACGCAACACAACCCGAAGAGATTCGTGTTGCCCTAGTCGACGGTCAGAAATTATATGACCTAGATATCGAAAATCGCGGTCGCGAACAAAAACTAGCCAATATCTACAAAGGAAAAGTCACTCGAGTTGAAGCCAGCTTGGAAGCTTGCTTTGTAAATTACGGTGCCGAACGCCACGGTTTTCTCCCCTTGAAAGAAATTGCCCCGGAATATTGCCGGGACAGCAAGAGCGGTTCAGGCAAACGTCAAATTAGAGACCTAATCAAAGAAGGCACAGAAGTAATAGTTCAGGTAGAAAAAGAAGAGCGTGGCAATAAAGGCGCCGCCCTTACTACCTTTATTAGTATGGCAGGCAGATGCCTGGTACTAATGCCGAACAAACCAGGCGGCGGTATTTCTCGCCGTATTGAAGGCGAAGAACGCACAGACCTTAAAAACGCTTTGGCCGAGACTAATATTCCAGACGGAATGGGCATTATTGTTCGTACCGCTGGCGTCGGCCGAACCGCCGAAGAGCTTCAGTGGGATGTGGATTATCTAGCGAATTTATGGAACTCCATAAAAACCGAATCAGATAGCTCCTCTGCCCCGCATTTTCTGTTTCAGGAAAGTAACGTAATTGTTCGGGCCATCCGAGATTATCTGCGCCCAAATATTGGCGAAGTAATGGTTGATAGCTGGGATTCTTTCCAGCTCGCCTCAGCTTTCATAAACCAAGTAATGCCGGATTACCAAAGCCGTATTACTCACTATGAAGATGACCTGCCTTTATTTAATCGCTACCAAATAGAAAACCAGATTGAAACGGCATTCGAGCGCGAAGTAAAACTTCCTTCCGGCGGATCATTGGTTATTGATGTTACCGAAGCATTGGTTTCTATCGACATTAACTCTTCTCGCGCTACCAAAGGCAGCGATATTGAAGAGACAGCTGTGCAAACCAACCTTGAAGCGGCTGACGAAATCGCTCGTCAATTACGCATTCGGGATATTGGTGGCCTAGTGGTTATCGACTTTATCGATATGACTCCGGCTAAAAACCGCAATGCGGTTGAAGAGAGCATGCGCAAAGCCCTTAGTATTGACCGTGCACGGGTTCAAATGGCTCGGATTTCTAAGTTCGGTCTTTTAGAGATGTCTCGCCAACGTTTGCGCCCTTCTCTTGAAGAGCTCACTTTTGAGACCTGCCCTCGCTGTGAAGGCCAAGGGACCATCAGGGGTATTCGATCACTAGCGCTTTCTATCCTTCGTCTAATGGAAGAAGAAGCTCAGAAAGACTTCACCAGCGCGGTTCAAGCATTTGTACCCCTTGATGTTGCTAGCTTCCTATTAAATGAGAAACGCACTGTTATTACCGATCTGGAACGCCGCCACCCCGGTGTTCGTGTATTGATAATTGCACAACCAGATCTTGAGTCTCCTCACTACAGCATTCGACGCGTTCGAAGCCAAGACCAGGAAGAGACTGAGAATAGCTATCAAACTAAGAACCCGGATATTGCTGAAGTAGAAGTTTCACCTCTAGGTTCTGTAGCTGAACTTCCTACGGCTCCAAAAGCGGCGGTTCAAGCGGTTGCACAAACTCAGATGGCTCCCAGCAAGAAGAAGAAAAAGCCTAAAGCGCCTAAGAAGCCAGGCCTACTTTCTAAGTTCTTTGCTGCCTTATCCGGCAAAAACAAGCCTGCAGCCAAGAAACCCTCCACCTCTGGTAACCGCAATAATCGCGGCAATCAGAATAGGAACCAGAATCGGAATCAGGGCTCTAATCAACAGGGCCGATCAAACTCTGGTGGCAATAGACAGGGTCAAGGCAACAACCGGAATAGAAATAACCGGAACCGAAACAATCAAAACAACCGCAATGCGCAAGGCCAGAATCAAAATCAGGGCCAGAACCAAGATCAGGATCAGAACAAGGGTCAAGGTCAAGGGCGTAACGAGCAGAACCGAAATAGGAACAATGAGGGTGGCAATCAGGATAAGCGCCGTCGCAACGGTTCCAATCAAAACAACCCTAATCAAAATCGTTCGAACCAAAATGATTCACAGCGGAATGATTCGCAGCAAAAAGGCCGTCAAGAGAATCCGGTTGAAAACAAAGAACAGATTAGTTCCGAGCAGAATAATTCAGGACAAAATCGACCTGATCGTCGACCTAATTCTGATTCAGGAAATCGTCGCGCACCACGCAAGCGTACTCGCGACGATGCTCGTGTACCGCAAAATCAGATCCCTGTAGAGGCTAAGGCTGAAGAAACACCCATAGTTGCGGCGCCGCCAAAAGTTGAAGTTAAGCCAGTGGCAGAAAAGCCCGCTGTAAAAGCTAAGGCTACAGGGCCTAAGAAGCCTGAGCCAAAGAGAGCTAGTTCGCTGAAGCCTGTGGCACACCAAGCTACTGCAGCTCCGGAAAAATCTGTTAAACGAGACTTTAAACGCTCGCCAAACGATCCGCGCGCTAAACCAAAGCCAGTAGAGGAATTCGAAGTTAAAACGGTAGCAAAAACCGTTAACTTCTCTGCTCCGCTAAATACTACAGATACGGTAGAAGTTAAATCTGCACCTCGCGATGTCACTAGACCAACTAATGACCCGCGAGCAAAACGCAAAGCAGAGGCATCAAAGAAAGAAAGCTAACAAATAAGTACATTTCGCAATTGCCGAAAATAACACCCTAGGTATAATTGCGCCCCTTATGGAGAGGTGGCTGAGCGGCCGAAAGCACTGGTCTTGAAAACCAGCGACTCGTGAGGGTCCGTGGGTTCAAATCCCACCCTCTCCGCCATACAATCTAGCCCCTTTATCCATGCGGTATTAGGGGCTTTTTTGTACCTACCTTGTAGCAATATTCTGTAGCAAATACATTCATTCGAGAACTAAACACCCACCGGGGGCGCTGCTGTGCCTATTGAGCGGTAGCAGTGCCTGCACAGACACAAATTAGAGACATTTAGAAAAGAAGTCTCCCTAGGCTGATTAGCCTGGAGAGAAGTAATCACGTAAGCGACTGAATTTATTAACAAAATTAAAAATCAGTTTAAATTGAAAATCCTCGTGTCGAGAGGGATTGTTTCGTAACAACTACACGGCGTCGTGGCAGTCTTATTTTCGTAGTTTAAAGACGAAATTAAGTTTCGTTTTAAGCTGAATCTCGTAGTTTAACTCGAGTAATTTGGAGCACAGCTGATTGGTTTCAGAATGGGTTCTTTCCATAATGAGTAATCGAGGAAGAAGTGTCCTTTCAGCGTTTTCCAAAAAAGGAAGTAATGCTTTTTCCTCTGCACCTTCAATGTCGATTTTTAGCGCATCAATATGATCTATTTCTAGCCGTTTCAGCTCGGAAAGTAGTGTTACAACTTCAATGTTGACGGTGGTTTCTCGAGTACCTGTAATTACTAAGCTACTGCCACCGAGATTATTAGGATCCAAAAAAAGTGGCAAAGAGCCTAGCCCATCAGATACTCCCTTAGAAATACAGATTACTTCTGGCCACTCTGGGCTGCGCAAATCTGAGTTGGCGTTAACATTGAACTTCAATCTCTCGAAAGCTGGTGGATTGGGTTCAAACGATACAATTCGCCCCTTTCTAGACAAGTGTTTCGCAACCCAAAGACTGTAAATACCAATGTTCGCGCCGATATCAACGAATACTCCGTCTCTTGGAACGCTACGGGCTAGTAGTTCACGCTCTTTTAAATCGAAGCGCCAAGGCATAAATAGATATTTTTTCTCCGAATTGTTATCCGTTAAAAATACTCTCATACGGATGCCGTCGACTTCCGTGTCTAGTGGAAAAGATACTGAGCGCAGAACTAGCCTTCTACAGATCTGCGCAATTTGTTGCCCAAACCAATTTTGGGGAGCAGATTGTGCAATTTGGATATATCTAGCAACTTTGGCTTGCTGAGGCAGGCAGCCGTAACTTTGTATTGAATTTAAAATATTGTCCATTTGTCCTAGCTCGAAAATACATGAAGTTACACTAAAGGAATATAGACTTCACCTACGCCAAGGGAATGCTAATGAGAAAACTAGGGAGGTTCCCGCTTATATTGGCTTTCGCCATATGCATCAGCGCTGCATCGCTAACACGTGTATCTGCATATGCTGACTTTGAAGAAGGTTTAGAAGCATATAACAACGGAGATTACGCAAGAGCACTGGCAGAGATGAAGTCTTCAGCAGAGCAAGGTCATGCAGGCGCTCAGTGCAATCTGGGTTTCATGTACGGCAACGGAGAAGGTGTAGCTCAAGATTATGCCTATGCTTACATGTGGTTCAACATCGCCTCATCAAATGGGAACGATCAATCAGTTGCTAGTAGAGATAGTGTTCGAGATAAACTGACCTCAAAACAGATTGAGCAGTCTCAGGAAATGGCTAGGGATTTTTTAAATAGTGGCTATGTAGGCTGCTGAGGAAGAGGAATGGAACCAATAAAATCATGGACGAAAGAAAAAGTTCAAACCCTAATCGAGAAAGAAGAAAGGGGCGCTAGCTAGAATCAAGGACTCCCTGGCAAGGCTTCATAATTAAGATCTTCATAAGGATTTTGAATTCCTATTGAGTCTGGATGAACAACTGTGATATCTATATCACTTCCAAAATCACCTGAAAAGAATCCGCCTATAGTACGTGTAGGTGCTATATAAATAGTTACAAACCTTCCGGATTTTGTGTAAACCAAAGTAACCTCTTCACTAACTTTAGAAGAAATTAGCTGCCAGCCAGTAGATAGTGTTTCAGTGCCATAGAAAATTAAGTTCTCAGCAGGACTATAATTAGAGGTCATTATAATTCTTCCCGAGATTGAGGCGCCTGTTCCAAGAAGGACCGTTGGAGCCCTAATAACCTCTGCATTTTCTGGAATAGGAAGGTCTTCAAGAAGATAGGCTATAACCTTCCTCTGATTATCTTGGTACTCATCTGTAATAAGAGCACAACCAGTAAAAAGGATTAGTGAAAATAAAGTTAAGCAAAGTTGTTTTGTCTTCATTAGTGAATTTTCGCACACTTCATCTCTAATTTCGACTAAAAGTACTATTGGATATACCCCGTACCACAGGATCCATCAGCAGCCTGATCACACCACCTAAAAAGACTCCACTCATGCTTTGTCTTTATGATAATTACAATCAGGCATGATCATCGTCTCAATTCGTCTTAATTCGTCTTAATTCGTCTTAATTGGAGTCTATAAAGGCCGCAGCCAATACACACTATTGCCAGTAAACCTGTTATCCCTAAGATGAGAGAGGCTTCATCAGGAATTAGGCTTCCAGCGGCGAGGCAAGCTGTAATAACTACCCACGTTGATTCGCAGCCATTCCTCCTATGGCTAAGCGGTGAGCCTTTAGATTCACCTTACAGAAAATCAAAAGATCGTATACCAGGCTTTTATCTCTGGCGGCCCCTTGTTAAAAAAGGAAAAGGTAGGGGGCTTTTTCGAGCCGAGCATTTGCTCGGTTTGTATTAAATGTCGATTTTAACATTATATCTCTACACTTTTTCGACTTTTACCACTGTCAAAGTGTTTCGCAAATACCAATGGTGTTCGACCACGGCCGGACCAAAGATGCTCGACTCCGTCCACCAATAAACGATACTTAGGCGCTACAGGTCCGCGCTTACCACCACGTTTCTTAGGAGCCTTCTTTCCGCCAGCACCAGCGGATTGTTTTAAATCCGACACTTTTAAGCCATTTTCAGCCAAAAGCTGATTAATCTTTTCAATTTTAATTTGACGATTCTTACCTTCCTTTTCTTTAATTCTCTTCTCTTCTGCTTCCAATGCCGCAGTTAAAGACGCTATCAGTTTTTTAAGCGTAGCTATTTCCAGTTTCTTTGCAGCGGCCTTTGCTTTTACTTTTGATTTAGCAAGCTCTTCAAGCACAGATGTATTAATAGTCATAGATCCTCATTAAATATATATGAAACATATTCCTCTATTATATTCACAAGAAAACCATCTATACAAATACATCTTGTTCGATCAATATTTAATATATTAAATTTCATCGAAATAAAAGCTATCGTCCAAAATTGATATCCAATTTTCGGATGGCATTGGTTATAATTAGAACCTATCTAGTTCCGCATACATGCTCTCTCCCAATAGAGAGAATTCAAATCAGGATTATTAAATAAATGAGTCTTTTTAAAGCTTACGATCTTCGCGGAAAAGTACCCGAAGACCTAGATGCGCGTATCGCCTACAAAGTCGGCAGAGCCTACTGCGAACTCTACAACCCACAGCGCGTAGCCGTTGGTTTCGATATTCGCACAGAAAGCCCGATGATCTCGAATGCTTTGATGCGGGGCTTAGTAGATGGCGGCGCCACGGTCGAAAACATAGGCTTGTGTGGAACTGAAGAAGTCTACTTTGCTACCTTTAACGGTAAGTTGGATGGCGGTGTAATGGTTACCGCTAGCCACAACCCCAAAGGCCACAATGGCATGAAGCTGGTTAAAGAAGAATCTCGGCCCATTAGCCAAGACACAGGGCTGCTAGATATAAAGGCGTTGGTGGATAAAAACGAATACTCCAGCCCTTCCGAAAAAACTGGATCAATAAATATAGATTCGGATAAATCATTCTATATTCAACATCTACTTAGCTATATAGATGTAACTAATATAAAGCCCCTAAAAATTGTCGTAAATCCTGGCAATGGCGGCGCCGGTATTATTCTCGAACTATTAGAAGAACATTTACCCTTTGAGTTTATTCATCTTAATTCAGAACCTAACGGCGACTTTCCAAATGGTGTGCCAAACCCCTTATTAATAGAAAACCAGGAAGCCACTGCAAAGGTTGTACAAGAAACTGGCGCAGATTTAGGCATTGCCTGGGATGGCGATTTTGATCGGTGTTTCTTCTTTGATGCCGATGGCCGATTTATTGAAGGTTATTACCTGGTTGGCTTACTCGCAGAGATGATGCTGGAAAAATCTCCGGGCTCAGCAATTGTTCACGACCCAAGATTAACCTGGAATACCAGAGAACAAAGCGAACAAGCTGGCGGCCGGCCTATTTTATCTAAATGTGGACATGCCTTTATTAAAGAGGTGATGCGAGAAGAAGATGCGGTATATGGCGGCGAAATGAGCGCACACCACTACTTTCGAGACTTCGCCTACTGCGACTCGGGCATGATCCCATGGCTGCTTATTACCGAACTGATGAGCACCAGCGGCATTACATTAAAAGACCTAGTTGACGAGCGTATTGCGGCCTATCCCTGCAGTGGAGAAATTAACTTCACCATCGCAGACGCTAAAGCAACCATTAAGCGAGTGAACGACTTTTATGCACCACAGGGTGGCAGCTTGGATACTACCGATGGCATAAGCTACACCTTCGATAATTGGCGCTTCAACCTAAGATCATCCAATACCGAACCCCTAGTACGACTAAATGTTGAAACGCGAGGTGATCAGGCCTTGCTGGAACAAAAGACAGAAGAGCTTAAAGGCTTACTGGTTTAGGGCTTTAAGGGACAAAGATTGCCTCCTATGTGTATATATGGCATATTTTATACACATTTGGAGATGCTAAGGAGGGTTCGGTATGAGAACCAATATAGAAATCGACGATTTGCTGATGGAGAGAGCAATGAAAGCCTCAGGATTAAAGACAAAAAAAGACGCAGTAGAACTAGGGCTAGAAACCTTAGTGCGATTGAGCAAGCACTCTGAAATAAAGGATTTCAGAGGTAAACTAAGCTGGGAAGGCGATCTCGATGAGATGCGTACTGCTTCGTGATCCTTGTTGATTCCAGTGTATGGATTGACTATTTCAATGGCATCGACACTGCACAAACGGAAAAACTAGATAAGACTCTTGGAATTAACCCGATAGCCATTGGCGATTTAATACTCACAGAGGTACTACAGGGGTTTCGCCACGATTCTCACTTTGATTCGGTAAGGAGGCTACTTCAAAATCTAGATATTCATCAAATGCTTAATGCTACACGCGCAGTCGAATGCGCTGAAAATTTTAGAGCACTTAGAAAACAAGGCATCACCATCCGAAAAACTGCAGATACCATTATCGCAACCTACTGCATCCACGAACATTTACCCCTGCTCTACTCCGATAAAGATTTCGATCCCTTTGTAAAACACCTCGGACTCTTATCTGCCATGAAACTTAAGTGATTAATCCAAACCCATCGAAGCCTAAGAATGGGATAAAATTCGAATTCAGCTTTTGGTTTCGACCTTCAAGTTCAACTAAGAACCGCCCACTCAGGACCTTTAATGCCCCAAATCCAGCCCGTTAAAAAAGCCATAATTCCGGTAGCCGGTTTGGGAACTCGTATGCTGCCCGCTACCAAGGCGATTCCCAAAGAACTGCTTCCGGTTACAGATAAGCCGGTTATTCAGCACGTAGTAGAAGAAGCCATAGCGGCTGGCATCAATGAAATAGTTTTAGTAACCCGTTCGGGTAAAGAGGCGATCGAGAATCACTTTGATGCGCACTTTGAACTGGAAACCCAGCTGGAACGTAAAGGCAAAGAACTAGTACTTACCAGTATCAAAGATATCATTCCTCCCCATGTTCAGGTGGTATCCATACGCCAACCCGAAGCACTTGGACTTGGCCACGCTATTCTTTGTGCCCGCCGCGTGATCGGCGATGAGCCGTTTGCGGTAATGCTGCCAGATGTACTGGTAATGCCCTCGAAAAATCCGGACAGGACAAACGACTTTACCAATATGGTTTACCGTTGGGACAAAACCGGGCATGGGCAAATAATGGTTGAGGCAGTACCTGACGAAGATATCCATCAATACGGCATAGCGGATATTGGCGGAGCTGACCTAGAAATAGGTAATACCTCTGCCCTATCCGCCATGGTGGAAAAACCTAAATTTGAAGACGCGCCTTCCAATCTAGCGGTAGTTGGTAGATATGTGCTTCCTGCGGGAGTAATGCAGATTCTAAAAAACACCCAACCTGGCGCTGGCGGAGAAATTCAGCTGACAGATGCGCTGGATGAACTGTTAAAAACCGATGTACTGGATGCCTATCGTATGGCATCAGCTACCCATGATTGCGGGAACAAGCTGGGCTACCTAAAAGCTAATATCGCTATGGGGCTTGAGCACCCTGAATTAAAAGATGGATTGATAAAATATATCCAAGAGATCGTAAAAAATGACTGATTCGCGCCAGATTCAGCCTCTTATTCTCGCGGCGGGCAAAGGCACCCGCATGAAGTCTGGCTTGCCTAAAGTATTGCTAGAGATAGCGGGTAAATCCATGTTGGGTCATGTACTGGACGCCACAAGCCAACTTGAATCCGCCTTAACTCCAATTGTAGTTACGGGCTTTGGTAGTAATCAAATTCATAAAGCATTTCCAGGCTGTGCGTTTGTTGAACAAACTGAACAGCTTGGCACCGGCCATGCAGTGCAAATCGCCACAGATAAACTTCCGGAAGGTTCACTAGTATTAGTTCTTTATGGGGACGTGCCGCTTATCAAGAGCTCTACCTTGGAAGCAGTAATTGATGCTGCCCTATCAAATGGTTTTGGTCTGCTTACGGTACATCTAGAAGATCCAGCCGGATACGGTCGTATCGTTCGTGATGCTGATGGCAAAGTAACCTCCATAGCTGAGCACAAAGACGCGTCACCGGATCAACATAAAATAACGGAAGTAAATACCGGTATTTTGGCAACAAGCGCTTCTAATATTACCCGCTGGATAAATCAACTTTCTAATCACAACTCCCAAGGCGAATACTACCTAACAGATATTATTGCTATGGCGGTTGCTGAGGGTATATCCATACAAACGGCGCAGCCTACTGATCAAAATGAAGTGCTTGGCGCCAACGACAGAATTCAGCTTGCACAATTAGAGCGGTTTTACCAAAGTAGTTTAGCCAAAGATCTTATGGCAGCTGGCGTAACTCTAATGGATCCCAACCGTATAGATATACGAGGTAGCTTATCGATCGGAACCGGCGTAGAAATTGATGTAAATGCCATATTTGAAGGTCAGGTAACCCTTGGCAACGATGTCTGCATAGAAGCAAACTGCATAATCCGCAACACCCAAATCGGCGATGGTAGCCAAATCAAGGCTTTTACCCATATTGAGGGTGCAACGATAGGTAATAACGTCACAGTAGGGCCTTATGCGCGGCTAAGAGAAGGTTCTGAACTCGCCGACGGCAGTAAAGTAGGCAACTTTGTTGAAACCAAAAAAACTAAGCTAGGCGAAGGCAGCAAAATCAATCACCTAAGCTATGCGGGGGATTCAGTAATTGGCAAAAATACCAATATTGGTGCCGGCACCATTACCTGTAATTACGACGGCGTGAATAAACATCAAACGACCATCGGGGATAATGTATTTGTGGGCTCCAACACCGCCATAGTGGCGCCAGTTACACTCGCAGACGGATCTACCGTTGGCGCGGGATCAACCATTACCAAAGATGTAGAAAAAGAGACTCTGGCGCTTACACGAACTAAGCAAAGTCAGATCAAAGACTGGAAGCGATCCACAAAAAAATAAACAACGCCATAACCCACTGCTGTCCCACAGTTTGGGATTGGTAGCGAATCCTGCTAATTACTAACTCGATTTGAGTATTTTCTCTGCTACGTCGAGGGAGGAACCAGAGTACAGATTTCCCCGTTTGAGCTTGCAGAGTGGAGAGGTATTTATTGGGGTTGAGCGCACATGGACGTGCGCGACGACCGGCATGGAAGGCGGAAGTGCAGAAAATGCAGGAGAAATTTTCTGGGGATCTAAGAAGATATTCCACAACCTAGGGTGGGTGCCCTTTCTTTTGGTTCGTTTCACTGACCAGAACCATCCTTGGCTCTGGGCCTTCGGCCGGTCTAAAGCCCGTCCAAATTTGTTCCAGCAAATTAGTGGGCACGCAAAGAAAAGAACGCCCCCACGGCAGTGGAAAGAGTTAAATTTAAATATAAACGATGGCCCTGAACGCAGTTTTTTGGCCGACAAGATGCCTTTTAATCTCCACCTCAAATTCATGTCTAGATACGGGTTTGAGCCGCTGTTGAAAAGTAGCATTATGATGAGCCAAAGCCTGAACCCCTTTGTTAATTAGTCTTTTCGCAGAGCTGTTTTAACAAAAAAAGATTCGGGCTTTGTTTATTCTCCCCAAACTGTGGGACAGCAGTGCCCCCTCTCTACCTTTTTTGCAGGCGCTTCAGGGTAGCTAACACTAGGCTTTCATCACTAAACTAACTTGCAATCGTACATAGCAAACTTTGAATCTTCCGTCATGATTTTATAGCCGCGAGACAGGCTTTGCGAAATCAGCATACGATCAAATGGGTCTCTATGATGAAAGGGAAGCGCCTTTAGCGGGAGCGCATCAGCCCCACTAAAATCAAGTAGTTCAAACCCGCTTTGCTCTGCCAGTGCAACCGGATCAAAATCAATGGTCAACTTTCCTATAGATGCCTTTATCATAATTTCAGCAATACTCACCGAACTGAGAAAGATAACATTAGTTCTGGTTTCGAGTTCAACAAGGCAATTTTGATTGAGTTTTGCTGGCTCAGCGAGTGCCCATAAAAAAATATGCGTATCAATAATAATATTCACGGGGCAGTGCCATAGAACATCTCACTAATTTCTGTTTGTTCGTCCATTAAGTCATCAGGCACAGTGAAGGAGCCTTCCAATAAACCCAGCTTGCGCTTAGCTTCAATCTTATGCGCAACCATATCCACAAGAGGCACATTATTTTTCAAGATAACAATTTTCTCACCCTGATAGGCCATATTTACCAGTTTGGACAGATTTGCTTTTGCTTCGGATATATTAACTTTCATATTGATAACCAATCAAAATATAGGTCAATATAGTCTATTTAGGTCATTTAGGTCAAAACTTGACAACTGGAAGGCTATTTATTGGAATTGAACGCCCTAGTATGCGATACACACTCACCCCTATTTTTCTGGCAAAATACTGCCTCTAAAAAATCACTAGCTACAGGAAGTCATAAGAATGTGCGGAATTGTCGGCGCTATCGCCAAACGACCAGTCGAAGGTATATTACTTGAGGGCCTACGCCGTCTTGAATACCGCGGCTATGACTCCGCCGGCATCGCACTAAAACTAGAGAACTCTGAACTTTCCTGCATTAAATCCGTAGGCAAAGTAGCCGAGCTTGAATCCAAGTTAGTTCCTGAACACACGGGTCATTTGGGTATAGCTCATACGCGCTGGGCAACTCACGGCAAGCCCACCGAAGCCAATGCCCACCCTCACCTTTCTGGACCCATAGCCCTCATACACAACGGCATTGTCGAAAATTATTTAGATCTTAAAGAACGGCTTTTGGGTGAAGGATATAAGTTCCTTTCAGAAACCGATTCCGAAGTGGTAACTCATTTAGTGCACAGCCACTGGACTAAAACCGGCGATATGCTGGAAGCACTAAAAAACACCATCGCTGAACTTCAGGGTGCCTACGCCCTTTGCGTAATCAATGTAGAAGATCAGGACCAGATTTATATAGCCCGCAAAGGCAGCCCATTGGTGTTGGGAGTTGGTATTGGAGAATACTTTGTCGCTTCAGACCAGATGGCACTGCGCCCCGTTACTGACCGATTTATATTTTTGGAAGAAGGCGACTACGGCGTGGTATCGCAAAGCGGCTATCAGCTATATAACGACAGTCACGACGAAACCGAACGGGCTACCCACCATATAGAAGAAGACGCCAGCGATTCGGATAAAGGCAGCTATCGCCACTATATGCTCAAAGAAATACACGAGCAGCCAGAAGCGTTCAAAAGAACTTTAGAAGGACGTCTTGGAAAGAATGGCATTTTGATTGAAGCATTTGGACTGGAAGCCCAAAAACTCTTTAAGGAAGCTCAAGGCATATGCATTGTTGCCTGTGGAACCAGCTATCACGCGGGTATGGTGGCGCGCTATTGGCTGGAAAAATACCTGGATATCCCGGTTACCGTAGAAGTGGCCAGTGAATATCGATACCGCCGAGTAGTAATCCCCAACAAAACACTCTTTGTAACCATTTCTCAATCCGGCGAAACTGCAGATACATTGGCAGCCCTGTACAAAGCCAAAGAACTTAACTATCTCAGTTACCTAGCGGTTTGTAACGTGACAAGTAGCTCTCTGGTACGAGAGTCCGATCTACTTATCTCCACCAATGCAGGCCCAGAAATCGGCGTCGCTTCAACAAAAGCATTTACCACACAGTTGGTTGCCTTCCTTCTAATGACCTGCGCCATGATGCAGGCAAAAGGAATATCATACGAAAAAATTAAACCGGTTGAATTGTTTGCGCAGCTAAATGAGCTTTGCCGGCAAGTACTTAGTATCGAACCAATTATTGAGCGGACTAGCTTAAAATTTGCGAATAAAGACCATGCACTATTTTTAGGTCGGGGTGTGCACTACCCAGTGGCTATGGAAGCAGCTTTAAAGCTAAAAGAAATTTCCTATATTCATGCCGAAGCATATCCCTCAGGTGAGCTAAAACACGGTCCTCTCGCCCTAGTGGACGAGAATATGCCGGTTATCGCAGTAGCTCCATCCAACAAACTTTTGGAAAAGCTAAAATCTAATCTCGAGGAAGTTAAAGCAAGAGGCGGACAGCTATACGTGTTTGCGGATTCAGATGCGGGATTTAGTAGTGATGAAACGACTCACGTAATTCCGATGCCGCATGTACCGGGGCTTTTGGAGCCTATAGTTTATTCCATTCCATTGCAGTTACTCGCTTACCACATCGCGTTGGTTAAGGGTACGGATGTGGATCAGCCGAGGAATTTGGCGAAGTCGGTAACAGTGGAATAGTTTTGGGTAGTGGGGTTCTTCAAGGAACAATCCCACACCTAGAATTCACCATCGAGGGTCAATGAAACAACCTCACACATCACCAAACATACTCTAAGAAATAAGAAGTAATCCATCAGTTATTACATTTCTTCATGATATGGGAGGATTGGGGCACATAAGGATAAGTAGGAAGATGAATGAATGGGGTATTCCTACTCAAAGAGGTAACAAGTAGTTACCTCAATCAGTTCATTCAGTTCATTCAGTTCATTCAGTTTTGAAGAGAAAGAATCAACGAGATTCTAGAGTAGAACAGTCAAGAAACCACCAATACCCAATCAAGATGTCCAAGATATCTTTCGAATATCACTATTTTGACTAGTCAGACCTAGCAATATTCTAATGTTGTCTGTGCTAGTGTGCTAATCTAAATTTCCGATATTAGGGCTACATCATGAATAAATTTAGCTGCTTCTTCTGTCTATTAATTTTACTTATTCCCCTCTCAGGATATTCCGATGTTGAAGAGTCCGATATAGGATTTTGGAAGACTGAAGACTGTATAAAAGTCAGTGAAGCCGCAGGATTTTTCTTATATACGTCTGGAGAAATATTAAAAACCGCAGACAAAGAAAGAATAGCAGGAAACGAGGAAGAATCTGAAAAGTCATATGCTGCAGCATTGTTTTTTTCGGAGTTGTCTGCGAATGCGGCAAAGAATTTTGAGGCATTCTGCAAGAAATAATGACAAATAAAAAAACACTTACATCCAAATCAATTCAGTGACGGTAGAGTAGGTTTCAGTAGATAAACAGACTAAGAAGATGCTGAAATGGGGGATATATTCCGTGACCAAAAAATAAATGACTTTACGCTTGATAAAGGCATTTATCGCATGTTAAACACTTTGGCTTCGTTTTGTTATTTTTTGATCTGGCTGATCTTTCGCAGCTGATTAAACGCCCGCTGCTCATAGCGCATTAATTTTCGATGCGCCTCGAACTTCTCATACAGTAAGCCCGGAAAATTGTTATCTTTTGCGACCTCCTTAGAGAGTATAGCAGCAACCGCCCAGCGCTCCGCTGGAGTAACACCAGCGGAGCGCTCAACTTCACGCACAAACGCAGCCACCGCCCGCACCGAAATATTACCCAAGCGATCTTCATTTAGCCTGTCGGTATAGGCCTGATGCTTTGCCTTAATCACCTGATGGGAATTACACAGCGCCTCCGCTAACGCCTGAGACTGGGCACCCGAGTAACCGCTATTGATTAACTCTTGCGCGTAGGAGCGGAATTCAGGGGTGAGATAGACATTTACAGGGAGAGAATCTGAGGAGGCAGTTGATGCAGATGCTGGTGAGGCGCTTAGGCCATGTTTGGCGGAATTTCTTGCGCTACGAAGTTTACCCTCACTCGTCAAAGGGCCTGTCGATTTTTGTGCGTTCGCCCTATTGGCGACTAACTTCTCGACGCTGATCTTCATAGGATTGCTCAACGCGCTGTTCAAGCTGAGTGATTTCCAGAGACATTTTTTTAAGCAGCTGCGGCGCAAACCGGACCGACTCATAGGCCTGCATCAGCAAGCGCATGTTCTTAAATTGGCGTTCGATTAAGCGATCAATCACTTCTAATTCTTTAATGCTCTCGCGAACCGCCTCCGCCCTTAGCGAGGTAAGATTATGGCCTTTCGAACCCAATGTACTATCAAGATAAGTCTGGTCGTCAGGCACAACAATCCCACCACTCCATGATTTGAATAATGCCTCAAACACACGCAAAGAGGTCTTTTCGAGACCTACCAAGAAATCTCGACGATCTACTAAGCAGTTAGCCATTCTCATAACAATTAAGTGGTCTTTATCTTTTTGATAGGTCTTTACCCACCAAATCGAATCCGCCACCTGACGCACCAACTCACCCAGAACGCCACTGGGTGAATCATAGCTAGCCACAATCTCACTAACATGTTCAATATACTCAGGAAGCTCGCTATAACTAGCCTGCTGAGGTAGTTTGATATCCTTTGATGCCGTCATACCAACAACCCATCATTTATTTAGACACATGCAGCGTGACGCCCGGATTAACTAAAGGGTCGCCTGTAAATTCAATTCCAACTTCTTCAAATGTATTTCTTATCACCATCAAATTTTTGGTATTAGCAATAGGGATACCCGGCTGCACCTCATAGCGCTTAATAGAAGCGCTACCAACCCCACTTCGGTTTGCGAGCTCAATCGCGCTCCAACCTAACATAGCGCGCGCTGCTTTTATTTGAGAAGAAGATACCATTGACTCTACTTTGTGATTCTATTAGAATCATTATGATTATTTATCTAAGAGTAGAATAACATGATTGATGATATCTTAGCCAAGTTTGATGGCGCCTTTGCCAAAAATACCATAAGAGCCTATAGGTCAGACTTTATTCAATACCAGACCTGGTGCTCACACAATAATATCGATTCAATACCGGCGACTGCCGAGGCCATGGCGCAGTATGTTGACTACCTTGCCACCATCAGGAAAAGTGCAACTATCCGGCGAAGAATAAATAGCTTGGGCACGGTACTAAAGCTGTCCAAACACCATGACCCCACCAAACAGCCAGAGGTAATATTGGCCATAAAAAGAATGCACCGAAAAATTGGACGGGCACAGCAGCAGGCTACTCCCCTAACCAAACCACTACTTAACCAACTACTTAACAACTGCGATAACAGCGTCAGGGGTTTAAGGAACCAAATCCTCCTAAGACTCGGCTACGAAACAATGCGCCGCCGATCGGAACTCTGCGCCTTTAAGTTTGAGGACATCTGTAAGGGGGCCAACGGAAAACCGGCTATCCGTCTTAACTTCTCAAAGACAGACCAATTCGGGACTGGAAAGATACTACCAATCAGCCAAGAACTGTTCGACTTATTAGGAATCTGGAGACGTATGTTTAGCGACGAAGGCTATATTCTAAGATCAATTAGTAGGCATGGGCATATTGGGAACCACCTACATCCAGCAAGTATAAGCACCATATTAAAGGCACTGCAAAAAGACCTACATATGGATTCCAATGAACAACCACTCAGCGGTCATTCATTTAGGGTAGGAGCAGCTCTTGACCTGCTAGAGCAGGGAGAGCCGCTAGAAAGGATAATGATTAGAGGAGGTTGGCAAACTGACTCTACCGCCATGACGTATCTCAGAAACTGGACTATTTAGATACTTTGAGCACTAATCAGGGAAGTTTAAGTCCTTCTTTAAGATATCGGGAGGAGAGGGCAAATCTTTAAATAACTGCCAAACCAAATCTGACTTGGGAAATAAAACGACCCAAACAGTAAGCAATATCAAGGAAAAGTAGGCAATGAGACCTTGTTTTCCTACATACCAGGCTTCGACGTCTCCTTTGTATGGTCCAATTACGTTGTCGTAAAAATCTAGCGTACCACTATGACCTTCAAGAATATCCTCTTCACCACGAAACACTATCGGCCCAATGCCAGAAAGACCAGGTTTGACCTGTACAATAATATCCTGTGATTCAACGGGAAAAGCATCAAAACATCTTGGCGCTTGTGGTCTTGGACCGACCAAACTCATCTGTCCAATAAATACATTGAGTAACTGCGGTAATTCGTTAATTTTTGTTTTCCTCAAAAACTTACCAGCCGGTAAAACTCTGGGATCGTTTTTCATAGTAACGGTTCCAGTTCCCATACTCGGACTATCCTTCAGCATAGTTGCAAATTTAAACAGCTTAAACATTTCCCTGTTTTTACCAACACGCTCTTGGAGGAAAAAAATTTCACCCTCACCAGAAAATTTCAGACACAACACGACGGGAATAAGCAAAGGTGAAAGTACAATAAGTGCTAGGCCTGAAAGTACTACATCGAAAAATCGAATCAACATTACATCCTCTGATCAAGATATTTGCCGGTTTCTTTGTGAGCAAACTCGGGTAATAAATCAAAAAACAAGTCCACAATAGCTTGCTTGTCCCAGTTGCCTTTTTCTCTCAACGCTTCAACACCAGCGGAAAAATCATCTAATTTTTGGCTATCATAAATAGGTTGATTTTTTATAGCGCCCACTCCATCGAACCGACTCATGTCTAGGTCTTCTTTATCAGTAAAGAATTCCTCGAAATCCTTTTCGCCAGTTGTATCACTGCTAAAAAAATAACAAGGCCATTGTTTCTTAGCGATCAACTCGGCAGCACGGTCACGAGCTTCCTCTTCACTAGCGCAGCGAAATGGTTCGTAACCCATTTGGCGTAAATAACGCTCTGCGATATCAGAAAATGTGATTAGATGAAGATGTTCACTCAATTTAGGGAAGAATATCTCTCTATTTTTCCCTAGCAATCCGGACATAAGACATAACTCGCCAGATTCTTGTGGTGTTACGAAATACCGACGCACATCATTAGGAGCGGAAAATGGTTGGCGCTTTGCAAAACGCTGATTGAAACCATGCAGTAAAGAACCGTCAGAGAAAGCCACATTTGCGAAACGTGCCATTGAAATAGGCATGGTTTCACTCTCACGCATTAAGAACATTTCCATAATACGCTTGCTGGCACCCATCATATTTACGGGATTTGCCGCTTTGTCCGTCGATACGCAAAAATACTTCTTAGCCCCATTATCTCGAGCGAGCCTAAATGTTTTAATAGTATTAAAAATATTTACGCTCAACATACGCATTAATGTATATGGGTCTTTCTCACTTCTCACATGTTTCAATGCCGATAGGTTAAAGACATAATCATACGTTCCTTCTGAGGAGATAAGAGCTTTAAATTCAGGACTGCCACAATCAACCGCAAATGTTCTAAATTCACCATCAATATAGCCAATAGTGCTACGAATATCGCGTACCAGTTCAACCATATTATTTTCACTAATATCAACAACATGAAGTACTTTGGGACTTCGCTTAAAAATCTCTTTAGTCACTGCTTGCCCAATAGAACCAGCACCGCCGATTACTAGAAAACGGCTACCCTTCACCAATGACGATAAATCATCAGAAAGGACATCAATATCATCACAAAAAAGCGTTGATGTGCGGCCAATAAGGTCTAAAACCCCAGCTTCATCACTCATGCTAACGCCTCCAAAAGCGCGTTACATACCTGATCAACCTCATCTTCGGTCATGGTGGGAAATAGGGGAAGCGTGAGCTGTCGACGGCAAATATCTGCCGTAACAGGTGAATCATTTGACGAAAACTGTCCTTTATAGGCTGTAAAATCCCAAAAGGGTGGATAGTGTATGCTCGCCTGAATTCTCTTTTCTTTTAGAGCACCAATAACTGCTACCCGATCTGTTTTCTCAGGGAGTAATACTGGCAATATGTGATACACAGACGTGAAGTTTGACGCCTGATTTTCGAAAGGAATTGTAACTGGAGAATCCTGGAGATTACTTCGATACCGATCAGTGAGCTCTCCTCTCCTAACATTACCGGCCGGCAATTTATCAAGTTGCACAGAGCCAATCGCGGCTCGCATTTCATCCATTCTATAATTTAAGCCTGGTTGCGCAACGTCATAGGTAATAGCCCGACCTTTATGCCTGTCCAATGTAAGAGTAGTCATGCCGTGTGAACGCAAATAACCGAGCTTCTTATTTAATTCAACATCCAATGTAGAAACCATCCCTCCCTCACCAATCGATAAATTTTTATTGCTAAAGAAAGAAAAACAACCCACATCACCAAATGTACCGCATACCTTTCCATCAACTGTTGCGCCTGGCGCATGTGCAACATCTTCAATTAAACCTATACCCTTATCTCGACATAGTTGGCTGATCGCCATGATATCTCGGCAGGGATACCCCGCATAATGAACTACTATTACCGCTTTGGTTTTTTCACTGATCTGTTGCTCTACTGACTCTAATGACATGTTCCAATCATCCAATGAGGTAGCATCCGCTAACTTAGGCGTCGCACCAACAAGATTTACTACATTCACATCGGCAACAAACGTTAAGGAGGGAATAATTACTTCATCGCCCCTCCCTACCGCCAGCGCTAAAAGCGACATGTGAAGAGCAGCTGTGCCATTAGCAACAGCCTTACAATGTGCGCCTTCGCCAAGGAAAGCACCGAAATCAGCTTCAAACTGAGTTATCCTATCTCCCATTGAAAGCCAGCCATTAGCAATCACATCCGACACTGCTTTGACTTCACGATCATCAAAATTCAATTTAAATAACTGTATGTCCCACATATTTATATCTCCTCCAGTGAGATAGCGTCTAGAAATTTAGAGGCTAAAACTGAATATGTATAGTTTTGAAGAACGAAATATCGGCCAAGCAAACCCATTTTAGTTCTCTCTGTCTTATTTATATTAGAAAACTTCAAAATAGCTTCGGCAATCGCTCCTGGGTCTTCTGGAGGGACGGTGATTCCACAACCGCATTCAGCAACGGGATCATTCCCTGCTTCTACCGAATGAAGAATCGGCAATCCTGCCATCATGTAGTCCATTATTTTGTTAGGAGAAATTCCAAATCGATAGAGAGGCTGTTTCTTCCACCCAATATAACCAATATCAAACAAAGAAAGCAGGCGCGGAATGAACTTCTTGTCAACAAAATTGAAAGAATATACGTTGTCAAGCCCCATAGCCTGTATAGACTTTTTTAGATTCCCTTTTTCAGATCCATTTCCTACCAAAACCAAGGCAATTTTTTTATCCTTTATAATTTGAGCGGCTTTTAGTAGGTGATCTAAAGCGTTGGGAATACCATGCGATCCAGCATAACCTACCACAAAATATCCACTGCGTTTTAGGGCGGAGACCTCGCGCTCGATACAACAAATCGACTCATCCTCATCATAACAAATCGTCCAGTCTTCAGACACAATACCGTTGGGGACAATATGAAGCTTTGACTCTACTAAGCCACGTTCTAAAACATGACTATTTACTTTAGGCAGGATCGAAACGACACAATCACTATTTTTATATGCAAAGTCCTCTGCAGACTGCACAAATCTAATATAAGGATGTTTTTTGCTATAACCGCCCAACTCTATTGGTGTAAGTGGCCATAAATCATGGATTTCAAACACAAGCTTTGCACCTGATAGTCTAGCTATCCGAGATGCAGGCCATATATCCATCGGATACGTACTAGATGCAACAACCACATCAGGTCTAAATTCTAATCCAATAGCCTTGCCATATTTAAATAGCCGATAAAGAAATATGATCATGCTAAAGGCGCGCTTTACACCATTACCGACATAATAAGGCGTTAAAAGCCATGTATACTCGATGCCCGAAATCATCTCTACCATGAAATCGCGATTGCCCATTACTGGATTTTCAGCCCTCAAATGACTAAAACTGGCGGCGACTATTTTTACTTCATGCCCGTTTCTAACCCATTCACGAGCTAAATAATACGGCCTAAATTCCATTCCATGAAAAACAGAACCGGCGTAGTGATTTATCAATAATATTTTCAAAATTTATTACCTTAAAGTGCTTTTAGCATTTTCACCCTTCAGAGGAGCCTCTAAGACTATGAAATCCGATATTTATAATGTAGCCGATGATATGATCTGGTTCTAAAACTGTGATATCAGTCTTGCAGTAACCGCATGCTCACAAGCGGAATCGGAAGGCTGCAGGTGCTATAATTACATTTTTGTAAAAAATGAAAATTTAACTGCCTAACAAGCCCACGACAGCAAATGAGAATAATATGAATTGAATTTCCATATGCAGTGCCAGCACAAGAATATTTCTAACCGTCCAAAATCGGACAAATTACTTTATAGATAACAACAACTGGGTCGTATACCAATCAGAAGCACACTTTTGCTCTATAAAATCTGCGGAATCCTGGCAAAAAACCAACGAATCACCACGATTTACCCTCCGGTAACAACTTGATAACCCTATTTTTCTTACCCAATTAATAACACTGGGCGCGTTACTTTTAAGCCACTTAAATATAATTATTCGGACTCTCTCCAGCATCGCGAACTTTGGGTTAATACCAACACTAACAATTTTATCTGACAAACCCATTCCACTAATTTCATCAACTTCTAAAAACTTCCAAAGAGCCCCCAGAATCGACTTTCCATTCGATAAACATGTTGACTGATTTACAATAAATATAGATTGAATACCAAACGTCTCAATGAATTTTGTCAGACCAGGAAGGTAATGTGAATTAGACAGAACTTGCGGATGACTTTGAAGAATCCGCTCAAGCATAGTTCTCGTTATCTCACCCGACATCTTAGGTATCTCACCATCTCTAATTAGATGCTTAATATGACTCAAGGCACGACTTACCGGCTCCCTCACCACTGCAATTATTTTTACATTTCCGAGGGCACCCTTAATTTTATCAGCACTGGCGGGATTATAAATATAATTAGATGCAAACTCACCTCTACAACTATAGCTAGATGATTTTTCAAAAAAACCTAGATACCAATCAATACCCTTAGATTCTTGATCTGTGAAATATTTTAGTTCCTTAGGTGAACTCATGAAAACCTCTGGATGAGATCTAAGACACTCTGAAAGCCAAGTACTGGCACATTTCTGACCACCGATACCTATAAAATTTGGTTTGATGCGCATATTCTAAATCCTGTAAGTCAGGTATTTTTTTAATCTTTCAAAAATCCAAACTATACTTCGGGACAGTCGATACTTATACGATACAGTAATTGAAGATTTTTGATCCAAAAGAAAATCTAACAACTGGCCCGTAGGCACAAACCAACCTTGACGCGCTGCTAAGTCGTCAATGCGTAATTTAAAATTCGCTTCGAGGTTGCCTTGATCATCGACAAAGCCACTAGCGAAGTGAGTATATATAATACAAGCCCCACCTTCGCTCTCTAACTTATCTAAATTTTCTGAGGATATCAGATCGTTGAACACTTTTACATTTGACCCGTCAGAAGAGCTAAACCAATAATTCACAAATGGTTTTGTTAAATCATGCCAAGGCATTTTAGGGTCAAGTTTTAGAGTATTCACGCCGGTAAAAGTCAGATTCCTAACATATTTAATTTTTTCACTAGCCGCGTCACCCCAAAAATAAACGCTGCCTTTCTTATCACCTCCTTCTGGG